>JAAGKN010000624.1_pt1 | contig 92201 bp, 74 predicted proteins | sample 6206371 | NCBI WGS metagenome assembly JAAGKN01 (sample SAMN11533720, study PRJNA540317) | gut metagenome | isolation source: fecal pellets from male and female animal of same cohort | host: Peromyscus leucopus | place: USA:CA | collected 2017 | reverse complement strand
GATTAAGAAATGATTTTATGCGAATAGAAACATTGGATTTTAAAAGCCGCCATAAAAACACCCAACTTTGACCGTTTTGGGTGCAAAATTGGGTGTAGATACAACAAAAGCCTGATAATCAGGCTTTATTGCGGAGAGAGAGGGATTCGAACCCCCGGAGGTGTGACCCTCAACGGTTTTCAAGACCGCCGCAATCGACCACTCTGCCATCTCTCCTTGGTTTCCTTGTGATTGAAGCGAATTTTTAACGCTTCATTCACTTGGTGAAGTGGTTGTTTTGTTTTAACGAGTGCAAAGGTAGGTGGTTCTTTTGATATACGCAAATATTTTGGCGGTTTTTTTGAAATTAAGTGCGAATAAACGTGAAAAAGGATATATATTGGTCTATTTCGTTTGTGTGGAGTCAAATCAAACTCATAGTTCTATGCCTTGATTCTTTAGAAAAGCTCGGTAAACTTCTGAGAATTTTTCGTTGGCTTCGCGTGGATAACGTACCTCAGCAAAAACTTGAGCTAAATTGTCTTTCGAATTCTCGGTTACAAACTGCTGTGAAGAGGGGAGTGATTCTTTCGAGGCATATATTTTCTTGATTTCATCACTGTCGGGATTATGATACTTTTCAGTGTGGGCTATTGAATCAATGTCAAGGCGGTCGGAAATTTCGGGCGTTTCATCAGGATACCCTACGGTGACAGTTATAACAGGAATGACACCTTCTGGAAGCTCGAGTGCCTTTGCGATGGTTTCAGTGTTATAAGTAGTGGTGCCAAGATAGCATGTACCGAATCCGTGCATTTCAGCTATTGTGCAGAATTGTTGAGCGAAAATGGAGGTGTCAATTATGCCCCACGTGAATCCTTGTAGATTGTTAAGCCCGGGAATAGCGTCATTGATTCTGCACCAATGGTTAAATCTGTTTATATCAAGACAAAATGTAAGGACTGCGGATGCACTCATTACTGACGGCTGATTGAAATGAGCCGGGGCGAGAGCCTTTTTGCCTTCCTCGCTTTTGGTGATAATAACGCTATATATCTGCATGTTTCCAGTATTTGGAGCTTGCGAGGCGGCTTGCAGCATCTTTTTTATTGTAGATTCAGGGATGTCGCGAGTAGTGTCGTATCGACGTATTGTGCGTCGGGTGGTAAAATAGTTGTTGGAGTGCATAAACATTATGGTTTTAATATTGCGATATTAAAAATTTTATGCAAGTTACAACTTTATTTTCAGATGTAAATAACTTGCTTAGGAAATTTTTGGTAGAACGGAAATTAATGGTCAACTTTGCAACCTGAATTATTCCTTAAGTTTATATTAAATGGAAAGACCAAAATACACGTTTGATGAGGCTTATAAAGCCTCCGTTGATTATTTCGGAGGTGAGGAGCTTGCTGCCAAAGTGTGGGTCAGCAAATATGCATTGAAGGATTCCGAAGGCAGTATTTACGAACTGACACCAGCAGACATGCATCATCGCCTCGCAGGCGAGATAGCCCGTATCGAGAACAACTATCCAAATCCAATGAGTGAGGAGGAGATTTTCAGCTTATTGGATAGATTTAAATATGTGGTGCCTCAGGGGAGTCCGATGGCCGGTATCGGAAATAATTTCCAAACCGGTTCGTTGTCCAATTGCTTTGTGATTGGTCTGGATGGTCATCCGGATTCATATGGCGGTATCGCTAAGATTGATGAGGAACAGGTACAGCTCATGAAACGCCGCGGAGGTGTGGGACATGATTTGAGCGACCTCCGTCCGAAAGGTATGGCTGTTAAAAACTCTGCGCTTACATCTACAGGTCTTGTGCCATTTATGGAACGTTATTCCAACTCCACAAGAGAGGTGGCCCAAGATGGTAGACGTGGAGCCTTGATGCTGTCGGTAGCTATAAAGCACCCTGATTCCGAGCGTTTCATAGATGCCAAATTGGAGCAGGGTAAGATTACCGGTGCCAATGTCTCTGTAAGGATTGATGATGAGTTCATGCGTGCTGTTGAGGATGAGAAGCCATACATGCGTCAATTTCCTGTCGATAGTCCAAATCCGGTGGTGACTTCTGAAATTGATGCGAAAGCTTTATGGGGTAAGATTGTCTATAATGCATGGAAATCAGCTGAGCCTGGAGTGTTGTTCTGGGATACTATTCTTCGTGAATCAATCCCCGATTGCTATGCTGACCTCGGATTTCAAACAGTATCTACCAATCCCTGTGGTGAAATACCGCTGTGTCCTTATGACAGTTGCCGACTTCTTGCGATAAATTTGTACTCTTATGTGAAGCATCCTTTCACATCGGAAGCTTACTTTGACTATGACCTGTTCAGGAATCATATCATGAAAGCGCAGCGAATCATGGATGATATAATCGATTTGGAGATGGAAAAAATTGAAGCCATCATCAATAAGATTAAACAGGACCCTGAGACCGCTGAAGTGAAGGGTACAGAGTTGAAGCTTTGGGAGAAAATAAAAGCGAAAACACTTAAGGGGCGCCGTACCGGTCTTGGTACCACTGCCGAAGGTGATATGCTTGCTGCCCTTGGTTTCAGATATGGTACACCGGAGGCAACAGCTCAGTCTGTGGAAGTGCATCGTAATGTGGCTTTGGCTGCATTTGCGTCATCGGTAGAGATGGCAAAAGAGCGTGGAGCTTTTGAAATTTATGATGCAGCCCGTGAGAAGAACAATCCATTTATTTCTCGATTGAGAGAGGCTGACCCTGAATTAGTTGCTGAAATGGAAAAGTATGGCAGAAGAAATATTGCATGCCTTACAATAGCACCTACCGGCACAACATCATTAATGACTCAGACTTCATCGGGTATTGAGCCTGTGTTTATGCCTGTCTACAAGCGTCGCCGCAAGGTTAATGCAAATGATAAGGATGTCCATATTGATTTTGTGGATGAATCAGGTGAGGCATTTGAAGAGTTTGTGGTTTATCATCCTAAATTCCTTGAATGGATGGAAATCAATGGTATAGAACGCCGCGATGATTATACTCATGCTGAACTTGAGGCTTTAGTAGCAAAGTCTCCTTATTATAAAGCTACTGCAAACGATATTGATTGGTTGGAGAAGGTAAAGATGCAAGGTGCTGTGCAGAAATGGGTTGACCATTCTATTTCTGTGACTATAAATCTGCCGGCCGATACTACCGTTGAGCTTGTCAACCGCCTTTATCTCGAAGCATGGAAGGTGGGTTGTAAGGGATGTACAATTTATCGCGACGGTAGCCGTTCTGGTGTACTCATCTCTGCTGATGAAAATAAGAAAAAAGATAAGGAGAAGAGTGGAGCAGCAGAAAGTGGCGAACCTAAGGATTCGTCAGTAATGGATGAAAATGAGGAGCGCCATGTAGCGAAACGTCCGATTGAGCTTGAGGCTGATGTGGTACGTTTCCAGAACAATAAAGAGAAATGGATTGCATTTGTAGGTTTGAAAAATGACCGTCCCTACGAAATCTTCACCGGGCTTGCTGACGATGATGATGGTATATTCTGTCCTAAATCAGTGTCGAAAGGTAAGATTATCAAAGCAATGGATGATAAGGGTAACAAACGTTACGATTTCCAGTTTATCAACAAGCGCGGTTACAAGACTACCATAGAAGGACTCTCTGATAAATTCAATCCTGAGTATTGGAACTATGCCAAGTTGATATCGGGTGTGTTGCGTTATGGTATGCCGATTGACCAGGTGATAAAACTTGTGAATGGTCTGGAGCTTGATTCCCAGTCAATCAACACTTGGAAAATGGGTGTGGAACGTGCGCTTAAAAAGTATCTTCCTACCGGCACTCCGGCTAAGGGGCAAAAATGTCCTAACTGCGGTCAGGAAACTTTGATATATCAGGAAGGATGTCTGATTTGTACTTCCTGCGGTTCATCGCGCTGCGGTTAAACAAAAAAGAACATTATAAAAATTAGCAGGTCTGGTTTAAAAATAAATCAGACCTGCTTTTTCGTTGAGAGGGGTTAGTGTTTAGCTTGGGTTTCAATAATAGATATCAAAACCGTTTTTTTAATTGTTGGATGTCGGCATTGACCACTCTGTCACATAGTCTTGAGAGGCTGTAGTTTTTACTGTGGCATTCTGGGCGCCAACGATGCTCCCGAAGAATTCTTCGTGAACAGGTGTGAAGATTCCATTGTAAAATTCCATTGTGGTTGATGTTAGATATGAAAAATTTAATATAGATATTACAAAGTGTCAGGTGTAAACTAAGGTCTACATCTCTAATACAATCAGGACGGAAAAAAGTTCGGTATGTTAGGGTTAAAATAAGTTAAAAGAAAAAACTGCTTGTTTATCTTTCAAATGTTAATTTCTTATTGAGGTCAACTGTGTAGGAGTCGGCGGCTTCAAAGGCTGGAAACCTTTTTCTGCCTTCGACTAAAGTTTTACGGTGCATTATAGCGTAGAGATGTCCGTTTGCTCTTGTTTCACTAATGGCGAATCCAAGATTGTCATAGATGGCGGAAAGACCATTGCGGTATTCGCCATACTTGTCAGTTCCGGTACGGTTGGCACCTATTACATACGACTGGTTCTCTATCGCGCGGGCTGATAGTAAGGTCTTGAACTGGAACTCGCGAGAGTGAGGCCAGTTGGAAGGGACGAGGAGCAGGTCAAATAACTGTCCTGGCTGGTTACGACACCAAACCGGAAAGCGAATATCGAAACAGATTATCAATTTTATATCCCATCCTCTGTATCGGATTATAGGAGCCAACGAAGAGCCAGGAGTATAGGTTAGATTCTCTTCCGAGAGAGGAAACAGGTGGCGTTTGTCGTAGAAGGTTGCATCGCCAATCGGTTCGATGAAGAATGCCCGATTGTAATAATGTCCCTTCTCATCAGTGGCAAGAAAACTACCTGCAATTGCAAAACCAAAAAACTTTGCCCAACGCTTAAGGGCTGTTACCGTGGTACCATTGTTTGTCTCGGCAAGGCGCTCCACGGTGGATTTGTCGGGTACAAAAGCAGTAGTGAACAGTTCAGGGAGTACAACTAAATCTGTGTCAGGTTCCACCTGATGTAGATGATGGGCCACGGAGATGATGTTTTCTTCCTTGTTAGCCCATATTATATCAAGTGGAATTACGCAGACTTTCATTAGATGTGGTGGTTTTAAGTCTTTTACTCAGCTGAAAAATTTTCAGGTTTAATACCTTTGAACTGTTTGTAATAATTCTTGATGGCACGCATATCAGTGGATATGTCGCCGGTGGGAATGTATGATTCCTGCAAGTGTATCAATTTGTTTTCCGCATCAATCGCGCCGAGCACTATTGGGAGGTGAGCCTCATAGGCAATATGCAGAAATCCGGTACGCCATTCGGTGACTCTTGAGCGGGTGCCTTCTGGAGTGATGGCAAGTGTCATCCGTTCAGTAGAGTTGAACTTGCGGATAATGGTTTCTGACAAAGATGAGCCTCGTTTCCTTGGCACAGGAATACCCCCGAAAGCTCTCAGAAGGTATTTCATCGGGAAGAAAAACCATGTCTCTTTCATCAGGAATCCGGCTTGGCGTCCCACAGACCAGTAGGCAAACTTGCCAAGCACGAAATCCCAATTGGATGTATGTGGTGCCACGCAGATTATGCACTTGGGATAATCAGGAACGGAGCACAGGACTTTCCACCCGAATAATTTTAATATGAAGCGGGAAAACGACATTCGTTATTTCTCAGCCAGTATTTGTCTGTTAGCTTCTTTCTGTTCAGCGGGGAGAGCGGCATTCATTTCCTTTACGATTTTCTCGACATGGGCGTTAAACTCATTCTTAAGCGACGTAAAGGCTGCTTTGAAATATTTTGTGCGGGCATCCTTGTATTCCTTCACAGTAGCGAAAGCTTTGGGTGACTGTGGGAACTCAACAGATACACGGCGAAGAGCATTTGACTGAAGGTCGGCAAGCTCATAAATGATTTTATTCAGAGTCTCGGGATTGATGCCGGGAATGGTGATTTTAGCAATTACGCATTCTCCTGCAAGGGCGCCGCAGATGCTGCGGATTTCCTTCTTTAGTAAACGTTTGTTAGAAGCCATTATTGTTAATGATTTAATGTGAGTAACATAATGCAAATTTAACAATAAAATTTGACATTATGTTGTGGTAAGCAGGATTTTTTTGAGGGAATCGTAGGATGATGAAATGCGAGGTATGCTCGACGGATGATTGGAGTGTGCGTTACCTGCGGTTTGCATGCCCTTGAATTCCACACCTGTGGCTTCTTTCATTATCCGTGCCATTTTTGAGGGATGAGCGGTTTCTAAAAACATTCCTACTTCTCCATCTTTTAAGTCGTCCTTCAGTGCCCTGTAAGCTGTGGCTCCATGAGGGTCAAGCAGGTAGCTGTTTATTGAATATGTATCAACAAGTGTTTCCTTGATTTCATCGTCGGTATATGAATACCCTTTGATTATTTGCGATATGGCTGCATAATCGGAATTATACATATCCATTATGCGGGAAAAATTGGATGGGTTTCCTACATCCATTCCCGGAGCAATGGTTCTTGTTGATACACATGGAGAGAAATTACCATCTCTGAGATAGCGGGTGAATACATCATTCTTATTGTTAGATGCGATGAACCGTTTAACCGGTAGTCCCATTCGTTTCGCCAATAGCCCGGCTGTGAGATTCCCCAAATTTCCACATGGTACAGATACCACCACATTGTCAAGATTGTCTGTCAGATTTGACAATTGTGCAAAACCGTAAAAGTAGTAAAACATCTGTGGTAAAAGACGGCAGATGTTGATAGAATTGGCGGATGTGAGCAGCATTGACTTGCGCAGCTCTTCGTCCTGAAAAGCCATTTTTACAAGTTGCTGGCAGTTGTCAAAGGTCCCTTTTACTGCAATCGGATGTACATTCCCCCCAAGATTGGTGAATTGCTGTTTCTGCATCTCTGTGAGTCCGTTTTCCGGATAAAGCACAAAAACCTTTACTCCCGGCACATTATGAAATCCATTGGCAACTGCGCCGCCGGAATCGCCGGATGTGGCAACAAGTACGTTAACCTCGTCGGTCAGTGATGAAGAATAATGGCTGATGATTCTGGCAAGAAAACGAGCTCCAACGTCCTTGAATGCCAAAGTTGGTCCATGGAATAGTTCAAGAGCATATATTCTGTTGTCTATTTTACGGAGTGGAATGTCAAATGAAAATGTGTCAGTAACGATAGCGTTGAGCTGTGCCGCGTCAATATCATCACCAAGCATTGTGTTGGCTACAACATACGCGATGTTGGCTATCGACATTTCATTTATATTATTGAAGAAGGCACGCGGAATTTCCGGTATACGCAATGGCATATACAAACCTCCATCGGGAGCGAGACCAGTCATCACAGCCTCTTCAAGCGAGGCATCTTGGCATTGCCTGTTAGTGCTGTAAAAACGCATAAGTTAAATAGTTCAGTCGTTTAGAAGCCGTTCTTTTCAAAATCTGAATCAGGTAAGAATCTGTTTGCAGAACAATTGCGGAATTTAAATAGTTTCTTAGCAAAATTATAAAAAATCCGTGTAAAGGAGTATAACAAAAACTTATAAACTGTTAAAATTTTGTTTTGTCTTGTGCTTGAACAATTTGCTGGTTTCTTAGCCTGTTTCTTAGAAGATGATTTTTGCCAAGGAGTCTTTCTCAGTGCGGATATATTCTGTGAATCCACGTTCGTAGTCGGTGGCAGATTGTCTGCCAAGTTTAGTCTCGATATTTGTGATACGCGCTCTCACATCGAGTAGCGCATCCTGAAGTGCGGCTTCATCATTGGCGATACCAATGACTTTTTCTGCATGCTCGGCGCCGAGATTGTATGCTTTCCAGTCAAGTACTTTCCCTGATACTTTTTCTGTTTGCCTCGTTGAATTCTTGACAGAATCGCTGCTGCAACTTGAGAAGACCGCTGAGGTGTACAATGCAGTTGAGATTATAAATATAGTTAGTCTTGATGTCATAATAAAGTCATCGCTATTTTTGCGCATGCCTCGGCATCAGCCAAAGCATTATGGTGGTTATAAAATGGGATACCAAGAAATTCACACACATATGGGAGGGAGTAAGAGGTGAGCTGGCTGCGTGGTATAGTTTGCCGGGCGCAGGTGAGGGTACATAGGAATTTGTAATCCGGGTAGTCCATACTGTAAGCTCGGTGGGCCGCACGGATGCATGATTCATCAAAAGCTTTGTTATGAGCTACCAATGGTAGAGTCCCAATCATAACAGCCAAATCATGCCACACTTTATCAAATGTGCGTGCATTTTCTGTATCACTTTTGCCAATGCCGTGGATGTTGAGTGTGAAATGGCGGAAGTAATATTCTGGTTCAGGTTTCACCAACTCGTAAAATCTGTCAACAATGCAGCCATCTACAACTTTTACAGCCCCTATGGCACAGATGGAAGTACGTTCACCATTGGCAGTTTCGATATCGATTGCTACAAAATCATTCATTTGAGTTTTGTTCAGATATGCTGGTTGACGATTCCTTTAACCTCTTCCATAAGCCATCGTGGAGTTGATGTGGCTCCGCAGATTCCTATACTTTCGGCTCCTGATATCCATTCCGGACGGAAATCACCTGCACGTGACACAAGGTAGCAACGTTCGTTTACTCCCCGGCATTCGTTGTAGAGGACCTTCCCGTTACTACTTTTGGCTCCGGCTACAAATAGAATCACATCATGAGCAGCCGAGAATTCTCGCAGATGGCTTACACGGTTTGCTACTTGACGGCAGATTGTATCATAATAATTAAATGTGACTCCAGGTGCGATTCTACGGTTTATTTCCTTGACCATCTCGTCAAGTCCCTGTAGTGACATTGTGGTTTGTGAATATAAAGCTATATCTCTGTTGAAATCTACTCGCGAGAGCTGATTGGTATTTTCCACTACGATAGCTTCCCCGTTGGTCTGACCAACCAAACCATTGACTTCTGCATGTCCTGATTTGCCATAAATTACTATCTGGGGACGTGGGCTTGTGTTATCGTATGTGTCCTTGATGCGACGTTGCAACTGTAGTACAACCGGACAAGTCGCATCGACAATCTCAATGCCACGTTGTTTTGCTGTAATATAAGTGGATGGTGGTTCCCCGTGAGCTCGGAGTAATACTCTCACATTCTTTAGATTCGCAAGATTATCATGGGTAATTGTGGAAAGCCCTTTTCTCTCGAGACGTTCCACTTCGTCGCTGTTGTGGACTATGTCGCCAAGGCAGTAGAGTGGTTCAGAGCTCCGCTCGAGTTCCTCTTCCGCTTTGCGGATTGCTGTCACTACTCCGTGGCAGAATCCGGAACGGGCATCAATTTCAACCGATGGAGTCTTGGGGGCAGTTGGGTATTGGCTCATTTTTGATTGGTTATTTTATGGAAAAGGTCGATGAGCCATTTGTTTTGCTCTTCAATTGTCATGCCTGAATTGTCAAGACGTACTGCATCTTGTGCGCAGCGTAGAGGACTTTCGTCGCGTGTTTCGTCGATGTGGTCTCTTTTTACTACATTGGCAAGTACATCCTCATAGGTTACATTCTCGCCTTTATCAGTTAATTCCTTATATCTGCGTTCAGCGCGTTTTTCAGCGCTCGCATCGCAGAATACTTTCATTTCGGCATCAGGAAATACAACTGTGCCTATATCTCTGCCATCCATCACGATGCCTTTGCTTTTGCCCATCTCTCGTTGCATTCTTACTAATGCGTGGCGCACTTCGGGAATGGCGGCTACAGGTGATACGCAATTTGATACCTGTAAAGTCCTTATTTCGTTTTCAACGTTTTCTCCGTTGAGCATGGTGTATTGTTTATCTCCATCGAGGTGAAAATCTATGGAGATTTCAGGCAAAATTTTAATTAGGGTGGGAATATTGACATTGCCTTCGGGTGATACTATGCCATTTTTCATTCCATAAAGAGTCACCGCACGGTACATTGCACCGGAGTCGATGTAGCGGTAACCGATATTTTTGGCGAGCTGTTTCGCCATGGTGCTTTTGCCTGATGATGAATAGCCGTCAATAGCTATTGTTATTTTGTTAGAATTCATATAGATTTGTGGATAAGTTCAACATTAAGGTGGTAGCTCCAGAGTGAGGCTGAGCCAGAGCTACTCCAATCGCGAAATTTTTGATGGTTAATCCAAGGCATGTAGAGAAGCCGGATAAAAAGTTGCGCTTGTAAGTCGACATGTCGGTGCGGGTCTTGTAATTGTAGCCAATTCCTAGATGGAATTTATCGGAGGGTATTATGTCGGCTCCGAATACTAGATGGCGAAACAGGTTTGAACCGAAATTGTCTATTACTTTAGGATTATCGTCTTCGCTGCCATCTCCATTGTCGTAATATGGTAGATGCCATTTAGTCAAATTCCAGGCGGTTATTGACCACACAATCGGCAACGTTCCGAACGATTTGGATAGACCAAGACGGATATCTATCGGTAGTCGGTCGTAATTATCCTGAAACCGTTTTACCTGTCCTCCGAGATTCGCTACCACAGCTGAAAACGACAGGTCAGATTCAGGATTGAAATAATTCACACCAAGGTCAGTGGCGATTGCTGCTGCAGAGTAGGAATCGTAACTCGAATATATGAATTTCAGATTGATTCCTCCGCGCCAATAGCCTGAAATGTCACGTGCATATGTGCCTGAGAATATCATGTCTTTTGGCGAGAAGTTCCCGGTCTGCGTTCCGTTGCTGTCGGCACCTTTAAATTCTCCATAACCGAGATATTGGATTCCTGCAGCCCATGCCGAGTTTTGACCGGCATTACGACCGAATTTTACTCCTGCGAAATTGCTGTCACCGATATATCGCATATAATTGATGCCGATTTGCATGTCTATTTCAGCTCCAAGCAATCCTGGGTTCTGGTCAATGCTATTAATGTCATCCTCGATTGATGAAATATTGATTCCTCCCAGTCCGTAACGGAGTGTAGAGGTGGGGATATCAAGAAAACTGTAGGCATTAGATGATTTTTGGGCGTTTGTGTTAACGCTCATAATCATAGTCAAGAGTGAGAGTATCACTAAGACTGATTGCCTTAAGTTTTTGATAAACCTCATATTATAATATTAACGAATAGAGGACGTGATTATTATGTTGCCTTGATGGTAACATCGGTGTTGATGATGGTCGTGTTCCCATTGATGAGAGAAAAATGTCAACAAAATTAAAACAATTGTAATCAATCACAAAATACTTGCAACAAGTTTCAACTGTTATTAAATTTGCAGCATAACATCTGATATCCTTTATGCTAAAATTTGTTCTCCATTCCATCCTGTTCTTAGCGCCACTATCGCTCCCGATTGCTGCCAATGGTCAGCACTCAAGAAACGTTGTATCAGCACAGGCTCAGCAAACACAGGTCAGCATAAATGTATATGAATTTGATTGTGTTGACCGTCAGCCACAATTTCCTGGAGGCGACAATGCTATGATACGGTTTATAAACCATGAGCGACGTTATCCGCAAGGTGCGTATCGTGATGGAATAGAAGGACGTGTGCTATGCAGCTTCGTGGTTAATGAAGATGGCTCTATTTCTCACATATCGGTCATAAAAGGGGTGGAAGAATCGCTAAACCGTGAGGCGATACGTATCATTTCGCAGATGCCGCCATGGTCAGCAGGAGAGATTGACGATATTCCTGTGCCGGTTTATTGTATTCTCCCTATTCCTTTCCGTCGGTAATCGCAGGTTTTGCCGCTTTGCTGATTGTCACGAGATATACTCCTGAGAATATCAATGCGACCGCGACTATTTTTACTGGTGTGAATCTATCAAGACCAAGATAGATACCTACCGCCGATGCAATAACTGGTTGTGCATAGTTATACATGCCAACTAAGGTCGGGCGCAGGTTTTTCTGACCAATCATAGTGAATATGTAGGCAAGAAATGTAGCGCAGAATACTACATATCCAATTCCAAATATCTCGGTATTACTTATCTCGTTCCAGCGGGTGGAGCGCCATGTAGGTATGGAGATTGTGAGCATTGCTATGGAGGCGAATGTGAACATCCATTTCATTAAGGTGACTACGGAGTATTTTCTGATGAAGTTTTTGTAAAATGTAAGGTAAAGAGCATAGCTTAATTGAGCGGTAAGTACCAACAGGTCTCCAACAGGGGCATTGTCTCCTTTCATGGCCGTACTTGTACCATTCAGAACGAGAATGAGAGCTCCGGCTCCTCCAAGAAGTATCCCACCGAACTTCTTCAGAGTAATTGGCTCTTTAAGGATGACTGCTGCAAGCAGCATGACCCATAGAGGCATGGTTGTTGTTATGATTGACGCTTCACCAGGCGATGTAAGTCCTACGCCGAATATGTAGCAACCCTGATTAAATACAATACCCAACATGCCGGCACCAGCGAGTAATAATAAATCTTTACGAGATACCTTTTCTGGTGTCATGAACAGAGATGTGCACCAGAATAATATAGCTGCTCCGAATATTCTGAAATTAGTCATGAGCAATGGTGTGACTACTCCTGCTGTCATGACTATTTTTGCTACTGGAGCCATTAACCCCCACATTGTGTTGGCTCCAAGCATTGCAAGATGACCTTTTAGACGAAAATCTTTCATATCTTTGCATTATCGTTAATTCAAAATTGGCGCAAAAGTATAACAAAAATGATATATGCCAAAATGAAAATTCCAAAATATGAGAACTTCGGAAATATTTAAAAACTGGCTCCACCCGCTGATGAGTCTTGGCGGCATAGAGGCTTACTATACTTCGCGTGGTGATTGCGTTGAGGTTGACGAGTCATATTCTGGATTTAATCTGTGTCATTACACCGGAGATTCTCAGGATAAAGTTGTTTCTTGCCGTAAGATTCTGTGCGAAACTTTAGGGATTGAAGATTCTTGTCTGTTAGTTCCGTGTCAGACGCATTCCACAAATGTGTTGTTAGTTGATAACCTACCGTTGGAGAATGGATGTCTTGATAATATTGATGCACTTGTTACTAATCTTGAAGGTGTGGTTGTTGGTGTTTCCACTGCAGACTGCGTCCCGGTTGTGATGGTTGATGAGTATGCTCATGTTGTTGGTGTTGCTCATGCTGGATGGAGAGGAGCTGTCAATGGTGTAGTGGAAAATATGCTGCATGTCATGATGGGTATTGGGGCAGAGCCCAGCCGTATAAAAATGGCTATTGGTCCTTCCATTTGTGCCGATTGTTTTGAAGTGGGAGAGGAGGTTGCCGAGCAGTTCCCGGAGGATTGTGTGGGGCGTCATGGCGGATGGAGTAAACCGCATGTGAATCTTCAGCGTTATATTGTACAGAAAATGCTTAAAGAAGGGGTAATGGAATGGAATGTCAGTGATTTTAGAAAGAATATGTGCACTAAGTGTCATCCTGAACGCTATTTTTCCGCAAGAGCCTTGGGCGTAAAATCCGGTAGAATATTTACCTTTGTCAAGACTTGAAGGGTAAAATGAGGAGTTTAATCGGTGATTGCTGTTATTTGGAATTAGTCTAAATAATAAAATCTCTGCTTATTTTGTTATGGTAATCATAACTATAAGAGAATTCAGTTGATTTCATTAATTGTTAATGCATTTAGATGTATTAACAATTAAATTAATGTAATTATGTAATGTGCTGATATGTAATAAATAATATATGAGCATTTAAATAAAATATTTAAGTGTGAATGTAAGCTGTCTATAATTAATTGAAATTCAAATCACTGCAATATGTTTGCAAAAAGCAAATAAAAAAGCATTTGATTTACTGAAAATAAATTAGGAAATTTGCATCACTAAAGCTGACTTCCTCGCATTTATTAACCCATGCAACAGAACTACTCACAAATGTGGGATAAATGTCTTGAAATAATTAGAGACATTCTTCCTTCCGAACAATTTGAACATTGGTTTAGTCCATTGTCCTTTAAGCACGTTGAGAACAATGTGCTTACACTTGCCTGTCCTTCAGAGTTTTTTGCCGAACAACTTGAGGAGAGGTATTTCACTGTGCTTGGTCGTACGTTGAAAAGAGTATATGGCAATGGTATTAAACTTATTTATGAGTATCCTATTGTTGCCAACGACCCTTCTACTACAGTAAGAACTGGAAGTGCCCACCCGAGTCCTGCGGTTAAGCCGAAACCTGGCGCATCATCCAATCCATTCAAGGAATCGTATGTGGAAGAGATTGATTCACAGCTTAATCCGGAGTATACTTTCGAGAATTACTGTATTAGCGATAGTAATAAAGTTGCGCGTTCAATTGGTGAGGCAATCGCAAATGACCCCAAATTACAGACTTTTAATCCATTGTTTGTTTTTGGACCTTGTGGAGTGGGTAAGACTCACCTTATTCAGGCGATTGGTATTCGTATAAAAGAGCGTAATCCTAATGCGAGAGTGCTTTACATTACTGCGCGTCTTTTCGAGAGTCAGTTTACTGCTGCTGTTCAGCGAAGCAAAGTTAATGAGTTTATTAGTTTTTATCAGAGTATTGACACTCTGATTATTGATGATATTCAAGATTTCATCGGTAAGGATAAGACTCAGAAAACATTCTTCCATATATTCAATCACTTGAAACAGAATAACAAACAATTGATTATGTCAAGTGATTGTTGCCCTTCGCAGATGGAGGGTATGGAGGACCGTCTACTATCACGTTTCAAGTGGGGTATGACTGCCCAGCTTGAAAAACCTGATTATGACTTGCGTCGTGATGTTCTTACGCAGAAAGCAAGTCATGATGGCTTGGAGTTGCCCACGGAGGTAATGGATTTTATTGCATCAAATGTTACCGAAAGTATCCGTGAACTTGAAGGCGTGGTGGTGTCTTTGCTTGCCCATGCAACATTCCTTAATAAGGATATCTCTGTTGAGTTGGCAAGAAGAGTTCTGTCCAATGCTGTTAAACTCAATAAGCGCACCGTTAACTTTGAATCAATCACACGTCAGGTAAGTTCATTCTATAATATAGAACCTGACCAGATTTTCACAAAATCGCGTAAGCGTGAGGTCTCAGATGCCCGTCAGATGGTCATGTATCTTGCTAAGAAGCACACTAAGATGCCACTCAAGGCAATTGGTGTTCGTTTGGCACGTACTCATGCCACGGTACTATATGCATGCCGTATGATTGACGAACGTCTTCCTTTGGAGAAAAAGCTACAGGAAGATATTGCTAAGATTGAGCATGATTTAATGGCTAATTAATTGGTATTCCGGCACATCTGACAGAAATCGATAGTTATGGTTTAATGAGTCTACCTCGCAGCAGTAATGTTTTAGACCATTGCTGATGATAAGGTATTTTACATTCATTACAATATTGTAGCGTGCGATTTGCTCAAAAACCTTTTGGGTGATTGGAACTTTAGGTTCTTTGTACTCTATAATGGCGAGAGGTTGAAGTGTGGTATTATAGATTACTGTGTCACATCGTTTTGTAGTACCGTTAAGTGTGATAGCGATTTCGTTGGCCATCAGTCCGGCTTTATATCCTTTATGATTTATTAGAAATGAAATGAAATTTTGGCGTACCCACTCTTCAGGAGTGAGAATCAGCCATTTCTTGCGTAGAGGGTCGAATATCTTAATTCCACGTGCTGTCTGTTGTATGCGTAGATTTGCTACAGGTAAATTGAGAGGATGAAATGGCGGTTGGATATGTGGACTGTTAATCATTACGAATGCGTTTTGTGACATTTGGTGCAAAAGTAATAATTAGAATTATAATTAGACAAGCCAGGGGTTAATTTTCTTTGATTTTTGGAACGGATTATGTAAATTTACACTCTAATAAATCATAAAATATCGAAACCATGGCTGCATCATCCGCTCCTTCTTTGTCATTTCCTGCTTTACGGCGGCAAATCAAAAGCCGCAAGCTATCCCCTGTCTATCTGTTGCATGGTGAGGAAGGGTATTTTATTGATGAGCTAATCAAGGAATTTGAGGAGATTGTACCGGAGGATGAGAGAGATTTCAATCTTTACACGTTGTATGCGCCGGAATCTGGTGTTGAGACTGTGATGGATATATGCAGGAGGTATCCTATGATGTCGGAATATCAGGTTGTAATAGTTAAGGAAGCCCAAGCTATAAGGGCTGATACTCTTAATAAGTTGCACAATTATGTTTCTCAGCCCACTCCGAGTACTATTTTGGTGATTTCCTGTCGTGGCGCCAAGGCTAAAGGCAAGGAGCTATTGGCAGCTGTTAAAAAGAACGGTGTGATTTTTGAGTCTCAGAAATTGAGCGATAAGGAAATTCTTCCAGCCATCTCGGAGCTTATTTCTGACAAACGTTTGAATATTGAGCCGAAAGCGCTCTCGATGTTGAGGGATTATATTGGAACGGATTTATCTCGTCTGTATAATGAGATTGATAAGCTCGCCATGATTCTTGGTGCGGGGGCTATGGTGACTCCGGAGGCTATTGAAAGAAATATAGGAATATCAAAGGATTATAATAATTTTGAGTTAATTAATGCTGTAAATAGCCGTAATGCAGCGAAATGCTTTACTATAGTGGAATATTTTAGAAATAATCCTAAAAATAATCCAACAGTGATGACTGTATCATCGCTTTTCAAGCAATTCGCCAATTTATTGATATATCATTATACCAAGGACAAAACTCCTTCGGGATATATGGATGCGCTTGGGATTAAATCCCAATGGGTGTTGAGGAATAATTACGAAATCGCAGCGCGAAATTATAATGTGAGGCAGACGATTGAAATTATCACTGCTATTCGTGATTTTGACGCGAAAAGCAAGGGTGTTGGTTCGCGGCAGAATGAATATGATTTGTTGAAGGACTTGATGTTTCACATATTGACAGCGCGGGGATTTATAGGTTGATTTTGAAATTTATAATACTTGGATTATAAGAAAATAGATTGGTGGTATGCGACGGTTTATCGTGATTTCAGTGCTTTTGATTTTTGTGTCTGTTCTATCCGTTGGTGTGGGTGCGTCAAATACAGTTGCAGACCTTTATAAAGAATTTAAATCCGCGCCCGATTCCACCAGGACTAAAGTATGGTGGTTCCATGGGGAAACTGCTACCACGCATGAGGGAATAACTGCCGACCTTGAAGCTTTTAGACAGGCTGGCGTTGGAGGTGTGGTATATTATGACCAGGTGCATGGTGATGCAAAAGGTGCATTTCCGGTGTTCTCTGCTGAATGGTGGGATGCATTGAAATTTTCGGCTTTAGAAGCGAAACGTCTTGGATTGACTTTTGAGATAAATCTTTCCAATGGTTTTGTGGCTGGCGGACCTTGGATAACCAAATCAGCAAGCATGAAACGTCTGTGTAAAAGTGAGGTTGTAGTTGACGGTGGCTCATGTTTCGACGGTGTGCTTCCGAATCCTTCAGCTGATGAGTTCTGGGATGTACGAGTACTTGCTTTTCCAGTTCCAGCCAGTGTCGATTGGGACGAAAAAGTGTTGGTGTCGGAACGTGTTGTTTCCGAAGAACCGGTAATGCTGAGTTATGATTTTGAGAAACCGTTTACTGCGAGAGCTTTGACTTATTGTGAGAACACACGGTCGAAGCACCCTACAGCGTCAATGAATTTTCCTGGTCCATCGGCGGATAAATTCTATGGAGACGGATATTATGAATTTCCGCCAATAGGAGAGCTGGAGGTTTCGGATGATGGAAAAATTTGGCGTGAAGTATGCAAGTTGCCTCCGCTTTATAATATTCATCACAAAATCAAGACTATTTCATTTCCTGCTGTGACAGGACGATATTTCCGGTTGAATCTCCATGACTGGAATAGGTCTGATAATGTGAATCATCACCCCATTGAGTTGAGAAGTGCTACGTTGTCGTCAAAAGCTTCTGTTTATGAGTATGAGGCAAGGGCTGCTCTGGTAAGCGAGTATATCGATTCAAATCCAACGCCGGAATATGGCGAAAATGAGATAATAGACCCTGATAAAGTTATTGATTTGACAGCTTTAATGCAGAAAGACGGCCGATTGGTTTGGAATGTGCCCGATACATCCGCAAGATGGGTTGTGATGCGTGTGGCGCAGACTTCCACACGTGGGCATGTAAAGCATGGTCGCCCAGGTCAGATGGGGTTGGAATGTGATAAAATGTCTCGAGAGGCGTCAGAGTTGCAATGGCGTAATTTCGCAAAGGTAATCATTGACACATTGTCGAGGTATGACCTGAAACCATACGGTGTTGTAATGGACAGTCATGAGATGGGTGCACAGAATTGGACTCATGGTTATGAATGTGAGTTTGAGACTTATATTGGTTATGATTTAGTTCCGTATTTGCCGGCACTGTTTGGATATGTGGTAGGGTCAAAAGAAAAATCTGACAGTGTCTTGTATGACCATCGACGCACGGTGGCGCATCTTGTTAACAATAGATATTTTGCGTATCTCGATACTCTTGCGATGCGCGAAGGAGTGATGTTTACTGCGCAGGCTATGGGAAATTATCAGGGTATGGTTACAGATAATATCTCGGTTAAGGGAGGTATACGTCGTCCACAGGGCGAATTTTGGGCAAAACATGCGCATGGCGCTTATGATATCAAGGAATCTTCGTCTGCTGCGCATATTTATGGCAGACAGATTGCATCAGCAGAGGCTTATACAGATGCCAAGTATAGCCAGTCACTGGCTTATCTGAAAGGATTGGCCGATTATGCATATGCTGATAACCTTAATGAATTTGTGGTGTGTGCCAGCGCATATCAGCCCTGGCTTGATAAGTTTCCAGGCAATACAGCTAATGGCAGAGAGTATTGTTTGAATCGCAACAATAGTATGTGGCGATTGAGCAAAGGCTTTTGGGATTACCAGTCGCGCTGCTCGTTCATGATGCGACAAGGGAAACCGGTTGTTGACCTGTGTATATATCTTGGAAGTGAATTGCCCGTTAAATTGCTCGCTTATAGATTGCCTCAGATTCCGGAAGGGTATAACTGGGATGTCTGCACCGATGATGCTCTGATGAATGTATTATCGGCTGTGAATGGAGAGCTGCAAGCTGCGGATGGTATGAAGTATAGTGTTCTCGTGATTGAAAAGGATGCCGTGTTGACTGACCGGTCTGAGGAGCGCATCAAGCAGTTGGTGAATGCCGGAGTAAAGGTATATGACGCGCGTAAAAATGGCAATTTCGGACTTGGAATATACCTGAAGAGCGTTGGCTTGGCTCCTGATGTAGATATAATAAGTGGCAATCGTCCGGATGACCGTGTGATGTTTGCTCATAGGTTGATAGGGGATAACCATGTATATTTTATTGCTAACCATAGTGAGAAGCCTTGGTCGCAGAGCGTGTCGTTTAGGGGTGTTAAGGGTAATGCTTGGGAATTATGGAGTGCTGACAGCGGCAAACGTTATTCTCTTGACGGTAGAGCGCATGATGGAAAGGTTGCTTTGTCCTTAGCGCCGTACGAGTCTTGCTTTGTAGTAGTACATAATGATACGACTACTGAGGTGTTGCATGATTTTACAGCGGGAGATGAGGAACGTTTTATCAAACCATCATACAAGTGGGAGGTGACGTATAAATTACCTTGCGGGGCTAAGACTGTTAAGCTTGATAAGTTTGAGTCATGGTCTGAAAATGATGACGAAGATATAAGGTATCATTCAGGGGAGGCTGTTTATGTAAATAAATTTTCTGTTCCTGCTCTTATTGATAAGGGAAAAAGGGTATATGTCCGTATTTCCGGTTTACATGCGGTTGCTAAATTGTTGGTTAATGGCAGTGATGTGGGTTATCTGTGGTGTGCACCATGGGAAGTTGACATCACTGATTATATTAAAACCGGTGATAAGGAAAATCTTATAGAGATTGAAGTGGCGAATCAGTTGACAAACCGTATGATTGGCGATATGAGTCTTCCGGAAGACGAGCGCATTACATTTGCAACCACACCGATAGTGAAGGCGGGCGACAGATTGCTGCCTGCGGGCATTACTGGTGGAGTCGATGTTTATGTGAGATGATATTTGTGGCATGCGCTGAATAATGTAAAACGGGTGAGGATAACTGGTTAAGACCGAAATATTGCTCCTTGGGGCGCTTTTTATTTAAGGAAAATTTGGATTTTCGGGTAAGTGGTAGTAATTTTGTCAATTGATGAACGACGAGAAACGAAGAAGTGCGGCAGAAGCCCGTCTTAACCATTATCTTGCACAGCATCAGATGCGGCGCACGCCTGAGCGGCTTGCTATATTGGGAAAGATTGTGGAGCATATGGGGCATTTCTCAGTTGAGGAGATTCATGACTCTCTTGTTTCTGTGGGCTATCATGTGAGCCGTGCCACAGTATACAATGCCATTCATCTTTTTGAAGTATGTGGTATTGTGCGCCGTCTTCCGTTGAGTGAAGGTGCCGAAGAGTATGAATTTGTTAATGAACGGTCAGGTCATATTCACCTGGTATGTTCACGATGCGGTCGTACGAGGGAGATTAAAGATACTGAACTGTCGCGTACGTTATCACATAAACGTTATCCATCGTTTGTTATGACCGGTTATGACCTATATATATCCGGCACATGTACGAGGTGCCGTGGAGGTGGGCGGCAAAAGAAATAGAATAATATTAACAGAACACTTTATAAATAAGTAACTTTAAGATGAAAGTTGATGTGCTTCTCGGGCTCCAGTGGGGCGATGAAGGAAAAGGTAAGGTAGTGGATGTGCTCACTCCCCGTTATGATGTGGTGGCTCGTTTCCAGGGCGGACCCAATGCCGGTCACACATTGGAATTTGAGGGTAAGAAGTATGTGCTTCGCTCTATTCCTTCGGGTATTTTCCAGCATGGTCAGGTGAATGTTATTGGTAATGGTGTTGTGCTTGACCCTGTGTTGTTTAAACAGGAAGCAGAAGAGCTTGAAAAGAGCGGAGTTGACCTTCGTTCGATTCTTAAGATTTCAAAGAAAGTGCATCTCATCACCCCAACTCACCGATTGCTCGACGCTGCCAACGAAAAGGCTAAAGGTGGTAAGAAAATAGGTACCACTGGTAAAGGTATAGGTCCTACATATACTGATAAGATTTCTCGTAACGGTCTTCGTCTTGGAGATGTGTTCCATAATTTTAAAGAGAAATACTCCACACTCCGTCAGCGTCATATTGACCAGTTGGTTGCTTTGGGTGCTACACCTGAAGGTCTTGAGGCTCTCGAAGAAAAATGGATGGATGCTATTGTGTATCTTAAGGGATTCGCTATCGTGGACTCTGAATTTTTCATCAACCAGATGCTGAAAGAGGGCAAGAGCGTATTGTGTGAAGGTGCTCAAGGTACACTTCTTGATATTGATTTCGGCTCTTATCCGTTTGTTACTTCATCAAACACAATCAGTGCCGGTGCTTGTTCTGGTTTGGGCGTTGCTCCAAATAAGATTGGCGAAGTGTTTGGTATTTTCAAGGCATATTGCACCCGTGTGGGTAGTGGTCCTTTCCCTACCGAGCTTTTTGATGCGACAGGCAAGCGTATTCGTGACCTTGGACATGAATATGGCGCAGTGACCGGCCGCGAACGTCGTTGCGGGTGGATTGACCTCGTGGCTCTCCGTTATTCCATCATGCTTAATGGCGTGACTCAGCTTATTATGATGAAGAGCGATGTCCTTGATGGGTTTGAGAATATAAAGGCTTGTGTGGCTTACAAGGTCAAAGGAGTTGAGACAAATCAGTTCCCATTCTCTATTGATGAATCTATTGAGCCTGTCTACAAGACTTTGCCCGGTTGGCAGACTGATATGACAAAGATGCAGAGCGAGGATGAGTTCCCGAAGGAATTCTCTGACTACATTGACTTCCTTGAAAAAGAACTTGAAACCCCAATAACAATTGTGTCAATTGGTCCTGACCGTTCTCAGACTATCGTGAGAAAGAAATAACCTTTAAAAACAGATAATACCATGGCTAAAGTTAAACCTTTCAGAGGAGTTAGACCTCCAAGAGAACTCGTGACGGAAGTTGCGTCACGCCCATACGATGTGTTGAATTCTGAGGAAGCCAGAATTGAGGCAGAAGGTAATCCACGTTCTTTGTATCATATCATCAAGCCTGAAATTGATTTTGAACGCGGCACTGATGAGCACGACCCTAAAGTGTATGACAAAGCAGTGGAGAACTTCAATGCTTTTCAGAAGAATGGATGGCTCGTTCAGGATGAGGCTGACCATTACTACATCTATGCACAGACCATGAATGGTCGCACACAGTATGGCATCGTGGTGGCTGCCAATGTGGCTGACTACATGGAGGGTCGTATAAAGAAGCACGAACTTACACGTCGTGATAAGGAAGAAGACCGCATGAAGCATGTGCGCATCAACAATGCTAATGTCGAGCCTGTTTTCTTTGCGTTTCCAGATAACGAGGTTCTTCAGGGTGTGATTGATGAAGTAACCTCTAAAGAGGCGGAGTATGACTTCGTGGCTCCCGATGGGTTTGGTCATCATTTCTGGGTTATTGATGCTCCAGAAACTATAGCCAAGGTAACAGAGGAATTTGCAAAGATTCCTTATCTTTACATAGCTGATGGTCATCACCGTTCGGCAGCGGCTGCTCTTGTGGGACATGAGAAAGCTCAAGGTAATCCTAATCATACCGGTGATGAGGAGTATAATTATTTCCTTGCTGTAGCTTTCCCTGCTTCGCATCTCAATATTATAGATTACAACCGTGTGGTAAAGGATTTGAATGGTAATACTCCAGAGGAATTTCTTGCCAAACTGGCTGAAAATTTTGTGGTTGAGGAAAAAGGTGTCGATGAGTATCGACCGGAGCGTCTTCATAACTTCTCCGTGTATCTGAATGGGAAATGGTATTCTCTCAGTGCAAAGGAAGGTACATATAATGACAATGACCCTATCGGTGTGCTTGATGTTACTATCTCCAGCGATTTGATACTTCGTGATATTCTTGGTATCATTGACCTTCGAAGCGACAAGCGTATAGATTTTGTGGGCGGTATCCGTGGTCTCGGCGAGCTGAAGCGCCGTGTGGATTCGGGAGAGATGGCTGTTGCTTTGGCTCTGTTCCCTGTCTCTATGAAGCAACTTATGGATATAGCTGATACTGGTAATATTATGCCTCCGAAAACCACTTGGTTTGAACCTAAGCTTCGTTCAGGTCTGGTGATTCATAAGCTTGATTGAAATCCATAATAAAGGTCCGTTTTAAATACCTTTGTTTGGACGTAAATTGAAATAAGGCAATAAAATGACACTACCCGCTGATGCTTTCAAGCTCAGCGGGTAGTGCGCGTATATGCTATGTCTGATTTTTCTGTCTGGAGTCGGATTCTCAAGCATTGGTGCCGATTATGCGGCGCGCACCAATGAAATTTCTTGAATAGTAGCCGTTGTCAGGAAATTTCTGATAGGTAACCCCCTTTTTTGTTGAGGCATGAATAAATGTCATGGTCCCATCCTCCTTTACATCAACTACCATGGCTACGTGACCTACTCTTCCTTTTCCGCTTGACCTGCTTGAAAAGAACAATAAATCACCAGGCTGTATGTCAGTGTTGTCAATCTTTTCTCCCTGGGTATATTGGGCTTTTGATGAGCGGTTGAGTGTAAATCCGAATTGTTTAAATACATAACCTACAAATCCGGAGCAATCAAATGCTTTCGGACCTGCAGCGCCACGACGGTAGCGGGTGCCGAGGAATTTGGCTGCGTAATCAGCCATTTTATCAACGAGACCATTGCTTTTGTTTGATTCGTTGTTGGTGGCTTCATCCATTTCAGCAAATGGTGAATATTCACGTACCGATTGATAAGCATTTTCAACCAACTCGTTGGCAATGTCAAAAGTTGTCATTGTATGTGCTTCCGGAAGACGGTAGGGGATTCCCTTTTCTTCAGCCTTAATGCTGAGAGTAGCACAAGCAGTCAGTATTGAAAATATTATAGTTGGTTTTATGCTGAATTTCATTGTTGATGAAATAAGGATTCTTAAATTATATTATAAATGAATTTTCTTTTCTGAATGATGTCTTTGGTATTGACGTTGCAAAATTACTCAAAAATAATCTTCCGTGCAATTCCTAAAATATTAGTACTATGCTGATTGCGTTAAATTAAAGATTAAGAAGCATAATGAAACGAAAATTAGCAGAATATATGTAATTGTTAATAAAATAGGCTGTTTTAGCTGATTTTATTACAATATTTTACATGAATTAACTTAGATAATGCCCAATTTAGATTGATTTGTGCAATAAATAATGTGAAAATGGAAATGCTGTAATTTTACAATAGTTAAAATTAGTAGTGGGCTGTCTATTGATATACATCAGTATATCAATATGGTATTGAATTTGGCGGAATTTTGATTTATACAATAATTTTAATAAATTAACATAAATGTAGCGTCTTTTAACCTCAGTGGTTCGTCTGATGTTACGAAAATTGCTGCTATCTGTTATTAGCACGGATGATACATGTGATGGTTTAGCGACACATTGTGTTGCAATATAATGGGAATAGAGCTCTGTTAAATGTTTTTCACATATTATGGAGAGTAATAGATAAAAAAGTGACATTGTGTTTATTGATATTTTCGGAAATAATTGCGACCTTTGCACGTATATTTATTAATTCCAATGGCGCCTGAATTTAATGTTTTATGAAATTAGAATCAGGCTATCTGTTGAAATCTAACTCCAATTCTAAGATAATGAAGAAAAGTGCGTTGCAACAAGCCCGTGCGGCTTACCGTCCTCAACTTCCCATCGTGCTTACCGGTGGTGTGAAAGTGGTTGAGGGACAGCCTACACAATCAGTGGCTGACCAAGAAGAGATTAAGAAATTGTTCCCCAACACCTATGGACTTCCTGAACTTCATTTTGAAAAAGAATCAAATGACGCAAAGATGGAGCCTATTAATGTAGGTGTGATTTTGTCAGGCGGTCAGGCTCCTGGTGGACACAATGTAATCAGTGGTATTTTCGACGGTATCAAGAAAATCCATCGCGACAGCCGCCTTTTCGGCTTCCTCATGGGCCCTGCCGGATTGGTTGACCACAACTATATCGAGCTCACTGCTCCTATCATCGATGAATACCGCAATACCGGCGGTTTCGACATCATCGGTTCCGGACGTACCAAACTCGAGACTAAGGAGCAGTTTGACAAGGGTCTTGAGATTCTTCGTGAGCTCAATATCAAGGCTCTTGTAATTATCGGTGGTGACGATTCAAATACTAACGCTGCAATTCTTGCTGAGTATTACAAGGAAATAGGTGCTGGTGTTCAGGTTATCGGTGTTCCCAAAACCATCGACGGAGACCTTAAGAATGACGTTATTGAAACCTCATTTGGTTTTGATACTGCTACTAAGGTTTACTCAGAGGTTATCGGTAACATTCAGCGTGACTGTAACTCAGCTAAGAAGTATTGGCACTTTATTAAGCTTATGGGTCGCTCTGCTTCTCATATCGCTCTTGAATGTGCTCTCCAGTGTCAGCCTAATATCTGTATTATTTCAGAAGAGGTTGAGGCTAAGAATATGACACTTGATGAGGTGGTTGACTACATTGCTGATGCGGTGGTAGCTCGCGCAGCCCAGGGCAACAATTATGGTGTGGTTCTTATCCCAGAAGGTCTGATTGAATTTATCCCTGCCGTTAAGGCTCTCATTTCAGAACTCAATGACCTTCTTGCTGCCAAGGCTGATGAATTTGGTGCCATTGAGCCTGATGCTCAGCGTGAATGGGTGATTGGTCAGCTCAGCGAAGAAAATGCCAAGACATATAAGTCGCTTCCTGCAGGTGTGGCTCGTCAGCTCACTCTTGACCGTGACCCCCACGGCAATGTTCAGGTTTCACTTATCGAAACTGAAAAACTGCTTTCTGAAATGGTTGGCAAGCGCCTTGAAGCTCTTGCTGCTGAGGGTAAATATAAAGGCAAATATGCTACCATGCACCACTTCTTCGGATATGAAGGACGTTGCGCTGACCCCTCTAACTTCGATGCAAACTACTGTTACGGTCTTGGTTATACTGCCGCTAATCTTATTGCTGCAGGTGTGACCGGTTACATGTCAAGCCTTCGTAACCTTACATTTGCTCCTGTTAACTGGATTGCCGGTGGTATACCTATCACAATGATGATGAATATGGAACGTCGTCACGGTGAGATGAAACCTGTTATACAGAAGGCTCTTGTGCAGCTCGATGGTGCTCCATTCCTTAAGTTTGCCAAGCAGCGTGACGAGTGGAAGTATAATACATGCTACACTTATCCTGGTCCTATCCAGTACTTCGGTCCGACTGAAGTATGCGACCAACCGTCATTGACTCTCGTTTACGAACAGAAGAGAAGAAAATACTAATATATCCTTTTTTACAGCTTGCATGTCCCCTGTATGGCAACGTCGCCATACAGGGGACTTTCTTATTGTATTCAAAAGTTTTTTCTGAGTAATTTCTAACTCATAACATTTGATGGCACCGGTAACGTGATAGTGAATTTTAGACCCCCATTTTTGTCATTCTCTGCAATGATTGTACCATCATGCAGGATTATGGCATTTTTTACAATTGAAAGTCCGAGTCCGGTGCCTCCGAGAAGACGAGAACGACCTTTGTCGATTCGGTAGAACCGTTCAAATATGTGTGGTAAATGTTCCGCGGGTATTCCGCAACCATTGTCAGTGACTATAACGGTTATTTTGTCGGGAGGGGATGGGATTTGCCGTAAAGAGATTGTGCTGCCTCCACTATATGCTATAGCATTTGAGATTAGATTGCGGAACACGGAATCCAATAACGAACGGTTCCCAAAAATTATTATTGAATCGGTGATTTCATTCTTTATCGTAATACCTTTGTCGGCAGCTATTGGCTCACATTCATCTACAACTTCAGACACTATACTGCTTAGGTCAACATATGTTTTTGTGATTGATTTCGGAGCATCGTCCATTCTGGTAATCAAAGCCACATCATTTAGCAATTGTTTAAGTCGTTCGGTATTTTCAAGACAACGGTTTAGAAACGCTTCTTTCTTTTCATCTGATAAATTTTTATGGGTCAACAATGTTTCCAAACATACCTGAATGGATGCCACTGGAGTTTTAAGTTCATGATTGATATTGTTGGTTAATTGTTTTTTTATGCGTTCCTTCTCCTTCTGTTCATGAAGTGCCGTTATATGTTCCTTATCGCGGTCGGAAACTGCTTTTTGGAGATTGGCATACAGACGGACTATATGATTTGAGATGGAACCGAGTTCATCTTTTGGGAATGGTGCGGTATCATAAATCCGCTCCCCTCGCTCAGCCTTTTCGGCAAATCTGTTAAGGCGCATGATATGCAATCCGATGCGTCGGGTAGCGAAAAATCCAATAATACACATTGCTATAGTGACACCACCCATAGCCCATAAGAATCCAAAGTCAGCTTTGAGTAGTTCGCTTAGTGATACGGAGTAGGGGACAGCAGTTCTAACCACATACCTATTGTCGCCGGCAGTGGCGGAGTAGAAATAAGTATTTCCAGTGCTTTCGCTGTGGCGCCGTACCGTGTATGCAGAACCTTCTTTCAATGCTTTGGCGATTTCTATGCGCGACAGATGGTTAGGCTCCGGAAATGAGTCAAGACTATTGTCATAAACCACGCGCCCTATACTGTCAATGATGCTGACCCTCAACTCAGAAAATTTATGAGGTTGTGAGATTGAGACTTTGACCACATCGTTCCCCGCAGAGATATCATCCAAGATATGCTCATTAATAAGTTGAAGCTGTGAGTTGAGCTCTTCAATCTTGAATTCCTTTTCCCTATGATATTGAAATCCGAGAAAGCATCCAACTAAAAGTAGGGAGTAGCCAAGAAGCCATACAAACAGCCGTTGGGGATAGGTGAGTCTATTCAATAAAACCATAGCCATAACCAGAACGAGTGACTATATTCTTTCCATATTTACCAATTTTCTGTCGTATACGGGTGATGTTGACATCAACAACTCTGTCGAGCACCACCACTTCATCGGTCCAGATATCTTTCAACAGTTCTTCTCTCGAAAATATTTGTCCGGGATGAGAGAGTAGTTTCAGAAGAATTTCAAACTCTTTGCGTGGTAGTTTTACTTCCTCTCCGTCAACCATACACATTTTCTTATCGGGGATTACAGTAAGTCCCTGATATGTCACTTTGTCGGGATATGTTTCTTCCGCATCTTTCTGAGTGGATACTCTGCGTAGTACTGACCGGATTCTTGCTGATACATTTCTCAAGGAATAGGGTTTTACAATATAGTCATCGGCACCTAAGTCGAGTCCAGAAATCATATCGTCCTCCGTATCTTTGGCTGTGCAGAATATGATTGGTACGCGAGCCGTGAGTGGATTTGATTTTATTATCCGTGCAAGCTGCATCCCGGAGATTTCTCCCATCATTATATCGAGCAGGAAAAGGTCATATTTGGTCAAATCCATGCTCAGAGCTGCCTCCGCATTTTCAGCGGTATCCACTATGTAGCCTTCTGCTTCCAGATTAAAGCATAGTGCTTCACGTAGAGTCTCTTCGTCATCTACCACTAAGATTCTTGTCATCTTTTCCATTATTTCTATTCGGTTTCTTATGTGTGCAAATGTACGCAATTACTTATTATACTGCCGCAGGATTGATAAAAAATAAGAAGGCGTTTAACAGTAATTATCAAACGCCTTCTTTAATATCTTTCCTTATGAATCAAAGTGAAAGGGGATTGATGGTGAGTTCGCCACCGGAGGAGATTGGTAAGGTTATTTCCAATAATCCCGGATGTCTCATGGTGAATGGTTGCGGCTTCCCTCGGAATCGGACTTCATATTTATGTTCCGGGTTCATGCAAACAAGCATGGACCGCTGATGATTGGCGGACAGGGTGTCAAATACGATATCGGCTTGATATGATGTGTGATTGTCGTTGAAGTTGCTGCTTTTAAGCCATATTTCAAAACCTGTAGATACTCGACCTACACGGTAATATGCTGCAAACCAACCGAGCAATGGTGAAGATAAGCCGGAAAACTGATGCCAACCAGCACCTCGACCCGAGGAGATGATGAAATGCTCGAAGGTGAAATAGCTCCTGCTGCATTCGCGTTCCCAAGTTTCGAGAGCCGTTGATGCAATGCGCCAAGCTTTCTCCGGTTCGCCTAAATCAAGCATGGTTTTCCAAATCATCCATTGATGCGGCATCCATACGGTACCATTCCAGTAGCCATCGGATTTATAATATTTTGTATTCTGCGCTACTGTGGAAATTCCGAGGTTAGTCCATAGTTCCGATGGACTGAATATATGTCCTACTAACCGATTGGCGCGGTCTGGTGAGACGGTTCCTGCCACAAGCGGACTGATTCCGTCAATGCCGCAATTAAAATTGGAACCATCGGAATAACGAAATATGCCACATGGGTGTCCTAAACTATCGTGCCTCACGTATCCGTAATACTCGCTCTCTTCATCCCACGCATATTTGTCAAGAGCATTGGAAAAAGTACGGATGTCAGTTTCATACTGTCGCGCATCCTTTTTCGCTCCGAGATGTAAAGCCATCTGTCGGAGTATACGTGCGGCTCGGATAGTATATGCTGTATTCACTACTGGAGTTATTGTTTTTTTATCAGGGAGCGCCTTTTGTGGCGGATAGTCATCCCATCCCCCTGAATTATAGAAGTAATCCCAGGTTCGCAGCAGTTTAGACTCTTTCATCAATGTAGAGGAGGAGCTGTCGTGTCCGGCAAGAAAATCATAATACTGCTTTAGGCGAGGGTATAGGAAGTTCAGGGCATCCTCCGACTGTGTCATGTTCCATAGTTCTTGCCATGCAAAAATTTGGATTGGTAGTGGTGTACCATGATGGATAAATGCAGATTCGCAACCGGGAGATGTGGTGTAGGCACGTATACATTCAAACGCTTTCACTATGTCGACATCTGCGAGCCCAAGAGCTATGAATCCAGAGTCCCAAGTGTAAAGGCTGTTCCAATTCTTTCCAGGAGTGAAGTGACGTATGTATTCACCTTGTGTGCGTACAGGAAAGACCGTATTTGAAAGGAGAGCCGCCTGCAGGAGCCGTATACCATGTGCATATTTTTCAGAGCCTTCAAGATATGGGTACTCAAGACTATCTTTTTGGGGAATCAAGTCTACAAAATCTTCCTCTGACACGTGGAATTTTTGGATAGCTCTCTCTACAGTCTCTTTATTCTCCCCCGTAGAAAGCAACGCATATATACGTTGTGACGACTCAGGTTTGAGTACTACTGGACGAAGAAAACCATCAGTATAGTGCCATTTATGGTTTCCGTGTAGACGTGAACTTACATGGTCATGAGTCTTTTTGCGGAAAAACGATTCAAGATTATCATCAAGAATTTCTCGTATTTCAGAATCAGTGTAGTTCCATGCCACACCATAGAAATTGTCACACATCGGAAATTTCAGAATGAAATCCTGGTTTGTGCCGCTTTTATGTATGATTGGAGTAAAAGATATGTTGCGTGGCTCAAAAGTCACTTTTTTTAATGATTCAGTATCCTCAGAAAGGAAAAAGCCATCCAATATTGTGGATGATGTGCCGAGCGACGTCATAGTCAGTGTGGATTTACCAGCGGGAGCCTCGAATGGAACATAATCCATTGTGAATTTTCCTGTTCCGCGTAGCCGTAATGTGTCGGATGATATACCTGACAGGGCGAACGATGCTTCCCCATCTACAGGTGTCTTGTGACGTATAGCTATGACCCCTCTTTGGGATGATGGCAGATTGATAGCGTATACTAATTTATGCCCTTTGTCTCGACCTATGCTGCCGCCGAGACAATAGTCGCTGACTGATTGGTCGGCGTGTACTTCATTACGGAGATTTCCATCCCATGAAAGTCGATATTGCGGTGTGTGTATTACGGGTTCGTTAAGCACATAATCGTTGAAGCTGTGCCATTCATTGGGAGTAATACCCTTGACTTCCACGGATGGAAGTCCTTTCTCATAATCAATGTACGACATCAGGTTTAGCACAATATTCTGGGGCGCTGATGTACGGTTGACACATTCAATCTCAACAAGGGTCATCGTGCTGTCAATGAGATGGTATGTGACATCGGTATACACAATATCTTTCCATTCCAACTCATAGCGGTAGGTGATTCGGTCCATTGCCGGATTGATTTCCCATGGGTAGTATCCCGATTCAAAAAGCACATGTGGTATCAGTTGGCTGTTTCGGTAATACCCGGGCATAACAGAGAAATCAAAACGTAGCGGGGTTTTTAGGTCCGGAATGTGAGATATACCGGCATATCGCTTTGAGTATGGACCCCATTTATGAAGAGTGGTAATGTCGTGGCTTGGAACGAGACAACTTTCCGGAATGGAAGCCTGCAGCATTGATGAAGCAAGATTGCATATAATAATCAAGGTGAATACCTTGAATTTGCTGATGCATGATTTAAGATATTCACCTTTTGTTATGCCTTCAAAAATATTAAAGAGCATTTTATGAATCCAATTTACAAAATGAGTTTCAACTTCTGAATACTATTTGTTTAGCAGCGCATACGCACACCAGATTATAGGTGCTTGTCCGTGATAATCACCGGCGATACGTGGGCGGTCAATATAATATTGTTTACTGTTTTTCTTTCCCGTACCTATGCATACTTCAGTAAGGTCATTGTTGTCGTCAATATAGTTGCATAACCCAAGCCAAGCTCTGCGTGCCACTGGTCCGAATTCCTCAGCATCAAGCCATCCGTTTTTGACACCAACTATCATAGCGTATGCAAACATAGCCGAGCCTGATGTCTCAGTCCATGATTCAGGAGTGTCAATCAACTGATTCCAAAGACCATCCTTGTTTACATACTTTTTTAGGTTGTCCATCATCAGTTTGTATCCTTTCATGATTCTCTCGCGGTTAGGGTCGTTTTGTGGTAAATTGAACAGCAGCTCAGTCATACCTACTGCCATCCATCCGTCACCGCGTCCCCAATAGTATGGTACATCGGGGGCATGATAGAATAATCCGTTCGGGTGCTGTAGCTCATCAAGATACATAACCATTTCGGCTGCAGCTCTATTCATGTATTTTGAATCGCCTGTGACTTTGTATGCCTCTGATTGTACGATAGTAATCATATACATATCATCAATCCAGAGACGGGTTTGCCAAGTGTGACCTTTTTTGTCCCAATCACGTTCCTCTTTAGTAGCATTTTGGGGAAGTGTCCATTGTGTGTCAGCATAAGGAAGACCGAGCTCTTTGTAGCGTTCATCCTTCGTGATATTATACAGTCTCAGGGGTAGACACCCGAACATATTTTGGTCCACATGAATAGGAGGGGGAAGAAGATTTTTCTCGATATGAAACAAAAGTTCAAAACGATTTCTCAATTTGTTGATGAGCTCCTCGTTTTTGGTAAGTTCAGCGAATCTTAAAGCACCATACCATGTGCATACTTCAGCATAATGGATTCCTTTATCGAAATATAGCTGATGTTTGCAATCCAAAAAATGATTGCTGAGTTTTTCTCCTACAATTTTAGGGTCAGCTTTTACAGGGAAATTGTCGAAATATTCTTCAGCAGTGGCAGACCCGGTGGCTAAAAATGCCATTGCAATCAAGGCATAAATATAATGAAATGATTTTCTCATATTGTTAATTCAAATAAGTATTATTTCAATTTCTATTTCTATTAGTGCTTTACCTCTACTTTTATGGTTTTGTTACAGTCCGTAGTAGGGATAGTTACAATTAAGTTGGATGCTGTTTTGTCATATTGGTAATCGGCGTTTGAAATCTTTTTGCCATTTATCTTGACTGATGATGGAACGTCGCATCCATGCACATTCAATGTGTATCCACGTTTTGACATAAGCTCAGGGGCATTGCCTGTCGTGGTGATTTTGCGGGGCAAGATAACAAATGTATCCTTTTTCCCGTCAGATTTACAAGTCATTTCTGTGAACGCATAATTTGAAGCATAGTCAGCATTGTCCCCACCATCTTCATATAGGCGACCTGCGCCATTACCACGTGCCACGGTATGGATGACCATGTTTCCAGGACGTTCTGTTACACTCTTAACACCGGCAGGATTAAACGGTATCATGGAGCCTTGGCGGAAGAAATAAGGAATCTGTTTGATATTAAACTTAAATTCTTTCACACATGGACCCTCGATAAGTTCATTTGTTGCCATGCTCCACCATTTGCCTTCGGGAAACCAAATTGTCTTAGTGCTGATACCATCAACTCCTTCTTCAACAATCGGAGCCACTAAGATATCGTTGCCGAACATATATTCATTTTCGTACTTATATGCTTCCTCTGAATCGGGAAAATCATAATACAGTGGACGGCAAATCGAAATACCTGTATCGTAAGCCTCGCGTGCCATGGTGTATATATAAGGGAATAGAGAGTAACGGAGGTTTACTGCATCAAGCATGTCAGGGAAATTGGGGAATTTCCAAATCTGACGCTCTATACGAGTCTCTTTGGTAGCATGTGTGCGGAACATGGGAGTAAATACTCCAAACTGAATCCAACGGAGCACGAGTTCGGGATTGTTGGCATTCTTGACACCGGTCCACACATGACCGCCAAGGTCATGCCCCCAATATCCGTAACCAACATTTGATGCAGTCGCTGTGAAATATGGCTGGAATGCAAGGGTTGGGAAGTTAATCAAGGCATCTCCTGAGAAACCGATTTGGTAACGGTGGCTTCCAAGACCTCCCCAGCGATGGAATATAACAGGCCGGCGTTCGGGGCGGTTTTTTACCATATCATTGAAGAACACGTGGTTGCACCAGAACGTTTCTCCCAGTCCTTTAGTGTAGCGGCTGGTGAGATGTTGTTGCCAATCAATCCACCAGAAGTCCACACCTTCACTCTCATGGTCACGGATTATATTATCGAAAAATGGTTTTGCAAAATCGGTATTGTCGAGCACCCAAGGAATGGTGTCCCCTTTGAGATACTTTCCGTTAAGGCTCCGATTCATTGCTGAGTAATATTGGGGGGATTCCCTTTCACATACACCATCGGCTGGATGTAGGTTGAGGGCGATTTTAAAATTCCGGTTGTGGATGTCGTTGAGTAGACCCTTGGGGTCGGGAATAAGCTTGGTGTTCCAACTCCATCCAGTCCATCCTCCGCGACCGTCTGAATCCTTTTTATTACCGTTCCAATGCCAGTCCATGTCAAGAATCATGACATCGCATGGTATGTTATTAGATTCTAAGTCCGACATGATGTGGCGGTAATCGTCTGCAGAATATGAGGCGTATTTACTGTACCAATAACCAAATATATATGCCGGTGGCAACGGTATCTTACCGCAAATCAGGGTGAAATCATACAGAGCTTTTTTGTAATCCTTGCCATAGCCCATGAAATAGAGGTCAAGAGCATCTGGGTCATTCCGTTCAGCCCACCAGTCAAAACCCATAGTGCTGTCCGCTTCGAAAGCAAATGAACGGCTGCCATCAGCACGTTTGGTCGACCAAGAGTCGTCAATTACAGTCCATCCGGAACGTGAGATAATGCCATTCTCAAGTTCTGAGCGCTTGTTGTCGCCGTTGCTTCCATCAAGTGTGCGACATGTACCTTTAAGATTCAGCGGGTCTGGCTTTCCGGGGTACCAGGTAGCTTTTTCTCCATTTTGAATGAATGAAATGCTGAGATTATCGGGCGATGCCGGTGAGGTGAGGGGATTGGTACCTTTGCGGTAGCGCAGATTGAGCTTGTCTGTGGTTATATACAGAAATTCGCTGTCTTCTGATGATTTATATTTCGGAACGTCAAGAGCACGGTTTACAACGGCGAAGGTAGCTCTATCCTCAAATGCCCCCTTTGCGCTATGTTCAATTCGAATCATTTCAGGGGTAAGCACGGTGAAACGTGTGTTCCCGGAAAGAACGATGGCTTTGTCATCGGCTTTTGGTGAATAGTGCTCAGCCACGGCGGAGTTGCAGCATATAAGTGCTACTACGGCAGTCAGTGCATAGCGTAGGTGATTGGATAAATTGACTGTATTTAAAAACATGGTTGAGTTATAAAAGGGGTTGTTAAAATAAGGTCTGATTTATGCCTTTTATTTTTTACCAAGAAGAAATTCTTCGGCACGACCAGGGGTGTAGAGCTGCCATAGTGATGCTACTGTCCAACCCGGAGCAAAGATATTGTTATAATATCCCTTCCCGTTTCGTCCATAATCCCAGTTGGTATGCTGGACTACCTCCGGATAGTAACCGGTTTTGGCAATGCCGCAGAGATGACCGTCTACAGGGAGAAGTTGTCCCATGGATGAGGATATAACTTCTGCAAAATCAGTGAAACGGTTATCTGCATATTCTCGACCGAGCCATCTGAGCACATCAGCAAATTCAAACACGAATACATCGATATGGTTGTTCTCCACTGAGACATTTCCCCAACCGCGAGTCTTTAGACCTATGTCGCCAAGCATCTGACCTTTTGCAAACGGTACATCCCAAGTATAGTACCATGACAGGGCGAAATATGCGGCTTTTTTGGTAAGCTCGGCGCATCTGCGCTGCTCTTCCCCTTTTGTCACAAGGGCTAAATAATAGGTAGCAGTAGCGGCATAGAGCGAAGCCTCTTTGTCCTCGCAATTAGCATCAAGTGTGGATGAGAAATAATCGGATTTGGAGATTAGTTCATTTTCAAGATAGTCAACCGAGCGGCGCGCAGCCTCAAGATAACGTTTGTTTTTGAAATATTTATATCCCATTACAAGTGGGAGAGTGGCAGAGGGAGTGCTTCCACCAGTCTCATCTACAATTGTTCCGTCATCTTTGAATTTACGGGGGAAACTACCGTCAGGATTCTGTAAATCGAGGAAAATGTTAAGTAGATTCTTCATCTTTGCTTCCCATTCAGGATGCTTTCTTCCATGAAGTTTTTCGTATTGGAGATAGTTAAGAACAGCGTAAACAGCCTCTGATTGCCGGCGTATGCTACGCACTGAATCCTCACGTTCGGGATTATATCGCACTACTTCTCTGAAAATTCCAGCCGGAGAGAAACCGTTGTTAAGGTATGATTCATATATTTTGTTAGCACCGTCAATCAAATCGTTGCGTGAATTAAGTTCACCATATTCAAGTGCGTTGTAGGCATTGAGCAGTGAACGTCCGAGAAACCCGACCTCTGCTACACCTGATGTAGTACAGGTGGCGGTTTCAAGCCCTACACCGGCGTAGTATTTCAGTGGTTTGTCATCAACGTAGCTTGCCGTAAAAAAGTCGGTCATGGTACGTTTCAGTTGCTCGGGTGAATAAGAGCCTTCTACCGGTTGTGGACGGGTAATATCATAGCAATAATTCCAAGTGGATTCCATGCATTCTGAAAAATCAGAGGCATCCTTTTCTGTAAGTTCCCAATTGAGATGGATAGAGTCTCCTTTGCGCAACAATTGGAATGCCTCAACAGATGGGGCTAATGTGAGTTTGCGGATGTATGATTTAGGCGCTTCGCAGTAAGGGAAGCCAAAAGCAAGATAGCTTTTCCCGTCTGCATTGCCGAATCCGGTGTAACCTATAGAAGTCTCGCCAGAGACTATGACCTCACCTGCGTTATGTGTGGTAAGTGCATCTTTGTCGAGCTTGTCGGTGCGCATTACCGCCATATATTTTTTTGCTTCAGGACTGAACACTGCAGTAAGAGGTGTGCTCAATCTGTCTTCGCGGACTAACCAATATTCTGATTCACGAATAGAGGGGGTATGTTCTGGAGAACGAAGATTCTTTCTATACCAGAATCCTGGCATAAGAAATAAACTGCTCTCATGAGGATAATCGGTGACAATCTGTTCACCGTAATTGAAATATATATCTTCTTTCGCTTTTATGACAACACTGACTGATTTCCTATGATTATCTCCTGCCACTGACCTTTCAATTTCTACTGGCAATATCTCAGATGAAGCTGCAATATCTTTCCCATTGCCTGAATTCTTGAAGGACAAGGCATGAGTAACAGCTGCATTTCCCGGCGTTTTCAACGATATGTGTGCGACCGGATTTGTTTCCATTGCCACCATTTGTGATGCACCAAATAGGTTTGTAAGGAGAGACAAACCTAAAAACAATCTTTTTACACTCATAAAATTCTTCATATTGGAGTGAACCTAATCAATCATTACTTAAAGGATGGAGCTTTAGCCTTCAGAGCAGGTGAATCACCTGCCACAGATGGCCATCCATTAACCCAAATTATTTTATCTAACATCAATCTACGGCCTTTTGAGCCCGAAACTTTTACTGCATGGTATAGAATCCAGTCATCACCGGCATCGTCGGTTACGATTTCAGAGTTATGACCTGTGCCAACAAAGTGGTCGTTCTTATGAATGAGCATTTCATGATGATTATCGAGCATATAAGCACCTTCACGGTCAGTGTACGGACCTAATAGTTTGTCCGATTTTCCCACCACTGTGGCATAGGTGCTTTTTAGACCTTCGCAGCAGGTGCCTGTTGAGGCGAAGAGGTAATACTTACCATCTTTCTTATGGATATATGTACCTTCATAAGCTGTTCCGGCTAATTTTATTGGTTTGAAACCTGGCTTAACAGCCAGTCCGTCGTCTGTGAGTTCCACTGCATATATTCCACTGAAACTTCCGAACATGAGGTATTTTTTCCCTTCATCCTCGATGTAGAACGGGTCAATGCAATTTTGAACACCAATCTCACTGCTGATAAACATTTTCCCATGGTTCTCAAATGGTCCGGCTGGAGAGTCTGATGAAGCACAGCCTATGCCGCAGCTCCATTCTCCACCCCACACTGACATGGAATAGTGCATCACATATTTGTCTCCGATTTTACTGATATCCGGAGCCCAAATGCCGGCTTTTTCCACAAAATTCGGACGAGTCTCATCGGTAAATGCAGTTCCTGCAAATTCCCAATCCACCAAATTTTTTGAACGGTAGATAGGTAGGTTGCGAACAGTCTCGGTGGCGTATACATAATAGTATCCGTCATCACCCTTTATGATGGAGGGGTCAGGGAGATTCTTATCAGCAACAGGATTCTTATACTCGTTCACACTCTTCCCAGCCATGAGCCCTGCGCTCATGGCTATGGAAAGCGCGATGATAATTTGCTTCAACATATAAAAGCTAATTCAATGGATTAATTGAAAACAGGAGCTTCAGCCAGTTTGGATGGTCCGTTTTGAACCAGTTCGGGCCAACCATCAACCCAAACAATTTGGTCAAGCATCAAGTATCGACCGCCTGAAGGAGTGTCACGGCAATAGCTGTGATACAACAGCCAGTCCTTGCCGTTACTATCAGTTACAAGCTGTGAGTTGTGTCCAGGTCCTACGAAATATTCATTACCGCGGATTACCACTTCGTAACCATTGTCGACCATGGAAACGCCCTCCTTGTTTACATAAGGACCAGTGACTGATGTAGAGCGTCCTACCACAGTCATATAGGTGCTGAGCATGGAGTTACAGCAGCTACCAACTGAGGCGAAAAGGTAATAATACTCGCCACGTTTGTGGATATGTGGAGCTTCAAACGCATTGCCGGCTACCATTATCTTTTCCTTTTTTGCAGTGGCCAAGTCGGGCGACACGCGAAGTCCGTCGTCAGTCAGTTTAACAGCCCAAAGACCGTTGAAACTACCCCATACTAGCCATTTCTGACCATTATCATCATAGTAGCATGGGTCGATAGAGTTACGAACATCAATTTCGGAAGATGTGAAAAGTTTACCTTTTCCGTCAACTGATTCTTCAAGTGAGAAGGGACCTTCAGGTGATGGGGCAGTCGCGATACCTATACCGGCAGTAGCAGGTTTACCCATTGCCGACATAGCGAAGTAAAGGATGTATTTATCACCGACTTTTTCAATGTCAGGAGCCCATACGGCAGCGCCTGCATCAGTGACGAATGTCGGTTTTTTCTCAAACATCTTACCTCCGTCTGTCCAGTTAATCAAATCAGTTGATTTCCTGATTACAGATGTGTTGGTTGCGAACATGTAGAACTGATTGCCTTCCTTCCATACACTAGGGTCTGCTGCACTGTAAGAAGTCAGCGGATTGGAGTATGTATTTCCTGATAGGGAAGTGGTCTTTTCATTGTCATCAGAGCAGGAAGTGAGAGCACCAATTCCTAACGCTAACAATAGTAAATATTTGCTGTTCATGATTATTTTCGTTTAAGTGTCTCGTGAAAGAGATAGTAGCTGTGGTTTAATAACGTTTTTCAAGTTCTTCCACAGGTATGTTATCTTCATATCCGTCATACCCGTAGTTCTGGTTGATTCGTCCCTCGGTATTTGATTCTATGGCATTGCGGGGAATGGGCCACCAAACGTGGTATGGTTTCATGATGAATGCATTGGTGGAGTAGTAATATTCCTCGGCGAAGAAGTTGTTTTTCTCCATTATGCGGTCGTAGTACCAGTTCTTTTCAGAGAAGTTATCCATTGAATATCCTTCATCGCCTCTCTCGGCTTTAAGGCATGCTATACGGGTAAGCTCTGATTTGCGGTGGTCCTCAATGAATAGTTCACGTGCTCGTTCATCAAGGATGTCATCAAGAGTTACGCTTGTGAGTTCGGGAGCGTTGACACGACGGCGAATGGCGTTAACATCTTCGGTTGCCTGAGCGTTCTTTCCCATCCACCAGTATGCTTCCGCACGGTTGAGATAGGTTTCTGCAAGACGGAAAATGTATTGGTCAGTGAAACCGCCGACGGGAACATTGCCACCTGCGTTGGGGTCGTCTTTGCTCACAAGGACCTTTACTATCGGGAATGAGAAGTAGCAACGCATAGTGTCAGTGCAGTATTTGGGGTCGACAGGTTGTCCGAAGTACTTTGCACTACCACCTTTGGCTGGAGGAAGATTGTATGTGATACGTGAACGGTCAAACCAGTTGTTGGAATTGTGTCGCATATCAGTGCCGCAATCCTTCCAGATGCCAAATTGAGCGTAATTTGTAGGACGAATTTTCGCAAGACCGCGACCTAATAGTTCAAGCTGTTCATATCCATCGTAGATACCCTTAGCATCAGTTGTACCATTCTTGCCGTCAGGTGTCTTAACCTTTGCACCTGCGTGCCATTGGGGCACAAAGTTACGTTTACGTCGTGAACCGCTGGGAGAGGAACAGCCCTCGATACCGTAGCGTTCCTGTCCTACCATAATAGCTTCGGCATTTTCCGGCAAGCTGATGTTATCTTCGTTGAAGAGGTCGTTATATACATCTTTTGTCGGGTCAGAAACATTAACGCCGAAACGGTTGGTCATGAGATGCAGTCCATAGTTTTCGATGCAACGTGTAGCAGCATCTGCAGCTTCCTGAAAATCTCCGTTGGCAAGGCATATCTTTGCAAGGAGATGTTCACCTGCGGCGCGGCTTACAGCTCCACGAATCACATTCTTAGGGAGCCATTGCACTGCATATTCCATATCGCTTTTGATGTTGCGCAGGATTGTTTTGCGTGATACAGTGTTGAAATCGAGCTTAGCCTGGGTGATTTCCTCTCCAATCCAGGGCACATCTCCGAATTGGTTAACCAAAAGGTAATACCAGTAGGCGCGGTGGAAATAACCCTCTGCAAGACATGCATTGCGGTCCTCTTCCGATGCCATACCTTTGGCTTCTGGTGAGCGGGTGATTACGGTATTGGCATACTTGATACCGTTCCATGCCCATACCCAGTAGCGGAGGTGAAGATACATGTTGGTGGAGGGAGTGAGCTGAGTCACCATGTTATGGATTTCCTTAGTTTCAGGACCACCCATCACTGCAAGGTCAGACCATGCGTATTCATATACGCAGAAAGTCTCGCAGTTACCTGAGTTGAATGCGTCGCCAAACCATTCAAAGTTCATCTGCTTGCGGCAGAGGCGGAGCATGGTTTCCAGACCAGCGCGGTCAACGAAAGTGTTTTCCGGGGTGAGGAATGACATTGATTTAGGTTCGATATCCACGCATGAATGGAATGCGGTAGCTACCAATCCAGCTGTTAGACAGCTTAATATATATTTTTTTGCTTTCATGGGAATGCCTTGTTAAAGTTTCAGTTTTTTCGATTAGAGAGTGAGATTCAATCCAAAAGTCCAGATTCTCGGGGTGATGGCGTTGGTGAGAGGGTCTGTATGACGCCATCCTGAGATTACAAATGCATTGTCGACGTTAACGCTCAGACGGAGTGTTTCAACATTGAATTTGCGGGTTAATTTCTGTGGGAAAAGGTAAGATAATGCCATGTTCTGCATTCTCACATAGTTACGGCTTTCGTAAATATTTACCCCCGGGCTATCGATATTTGAACCTAAGCGGGCATATTTATTGCTTTGCTTCCAGGGTGTCCAGTATTCGTTCCAACGAGAGTTGGAGGTATTGAAGAAGCGGTTGTTTTCATTACGTGCCACATTGTCCACGCCGAGCCAGTCAAATTCACCACGGAGTGTGAATGAGAAATTAAGACATTTGAAGAGATTCAAGTTGCTATTGAATGTCATGCGGTGTTTCGGTAGACGAGAGCCGAGCCATACCTTATCCTTTTCATTAACCTTACCGTCGCCATTTACATCGAGCAGACGAGGGTCGCCAGGCTGTTTGCCATACTTGGCTGCTTCAAATTCCTCGCCAAGCTGCCAGATACCGATGAACTTGTAGTCGTAAATCTCATCGATACCATGACCGATGTACCAGCCGTTCTTCACATCATCGTCTTCGCGCTGACCAATTACATTTCCGTTTGCATCAAGCACGTCAACCATGTTTCCGTAAAGATGCTTGATTTCATTATGGTTGTGAGAGTAGGTAAGGGTAGTGGTCCAGTTCACATTCGGAAGCTGGAGATTCACACTTGAAATTGAGATTTCAGCACCTCTGTTGGCGATTTCACCAAGATTGGACGCTATGGTTCCGTAGCCTGAGATTTCGGGCATTGCGCGGTCCATCAGCAAATCGTTAGTTTTGTTCTTATATACCTCAATTGAACCATTCAATCTGCTGTTAAGGAAGGCGAAGTCAAGACCCCAGTTCCAACCTGTTGTTGTCTCCCATTTCAAGTCGCGGTTTGCGAGGCTTGATGGATACACACCCTTGTAGTTTTCACCTCCTTGAATAACATTTGTGATGGTCAGACGAGAGAATGCAGCATAGCGACCAATGTCTCGGTTACCTGTCTGTCCCCATGACACACGAAGTTTTAAATTATTAAGCCATGATATGTCTCTCAGGAATTTTTCTTCGCTTAGACGCCAACCTCCTGCGAATGTCCAGAAAGTACCGTAAGGATTGTTCTGACCGAACGCTGAGAAGCCGTCGCGGCGCACAGAACCAGTGAGGAGATAGCGGTCCATGAGAGAGTAATTCAATCGCCACAAAAGACCGTTGCCGGTTTGCATTTCATCATTTGATGTTACGGTGGGCACTACGCCTGCCTGTATGGCATGGAAACCGAGGTTGCCGTTAGGCTGGAACCCTTGATTGTTACCCTGTGAACTCCAACTTTGGAATTTTTCAGCTGTGTAGACAAATGTGAAATCGAAATTGTGGATATCAGCGAAACTCTTGTTCCATTTCAACATATTATCGATGGTCCATTCATAGTCCGAATATTCGTGACGCTTGGCGCTGCCTCCTTCTACCTGTCCGGGCACTATGTCGGATGTATAGTAGTAATCCTTAAGCATTCCGTAGCGGATATTATATGTGGTCTGCCATGAGAAACCGTAGGGTAGAGTGACTTTTGCAAAGATAGAAGTGTTGAGATTCCAGTAACGGTAGAATTTATCATTTACATAGTGGGCAAGGAAGGGATTTGAAAGACGGTTGTCATCCCAGGGACGCACTTTGATAGACCCATCCTCTTCATACATGCTTCCAAATGGGCTCATGCTTCTGGCTGCGCTACCGTCAACGGCAATTTCATCAGAACCTTTATGTGTGAACTGTGAGTTGGTACCGATATTGAGCCAGTCAGCCACTTTAACGTCAAGATTGACGCGCATACGGGTTGCTCTAAATTGGTCGCCCACAAGAATACCTTCGTTTTTGGTGTGTCCTAATGACATGTAGTAATTTGTCCTTGATGTCTTACCTGACACTGAACCTGTATAATCCTGGCGGAAGCCTTTCTGATAAGCGAGGTCTACCCAATCGGTTACTTTACCTGCTTTGTAATTCTCTACTTCTATGGGATTGAATTCAAGTCGTTGCATCCATGTCTCGATGTAGTCACCGGAGAATGACGGGTCGTAAGCTGCCCATTGCTCCTGAGTCACACCTTCAGGAAGATTCATAGGATTATCATAGTAGCCTGTGCCTTTCTGCTGTGCGCCAGGTTTGAAATAATCTATAGTTTTGAAGTAGTCACTTCGACGCTGCATGTATTGGTCGGCTGTAGGCATTTCCGGCATGAAAGTAGCTTCGGCGAAACCGAGTTTTGTGCTTACAGTTACCGATGGTTTGTCGGATGAACCGCGTTTTGTGCTTATGATAATTACACCGGCTGAACCTTTAGAACCGTATACAGCAGTTGAGCTTGCATCCTTGAGTACATCAATGCTCTCGATATCACTCGGATTCACATCCTCAATATTGCCGTAGAAAATTACACCATCAAGTACAATCAGAGGTGATGAGTTAGCCTTGAGTGATTGCTGTCCACGAATCATGAGGTTAGAGGCGCCACCGCCTGCACCTGTTGAGGGAGTGATGTTGACACCGGGCACTGTTCCGACAAGGAAGTCGAGTGCATTTGTCGCGGTGCGGTTTTTCAATACTTCCTCCCCAACATGAGCCACCGCTCCTGTTAGGTCTTTTCTTTTCATCGAGCCGTAGCCGATTACCACAACATCATCGAGCATAAGAGCATCTTCTTCCAGAGTTACGTCAAGTTTATTTACTCCGGCTCCGATTGCACGCTCCTCGGTTCGATAACCGATATATGAGAAGAGCAATGTTACTTTTTTGTCAGGAACTCGCAGTGAATACTTTCCATCGATGTCCGTGATGGTAGCAATGTTCTGGTCGTCCTTTACTCTTACTGTCGCACCGATGATGGCTTCACCGGAATTATCGACTACAACACCGGTCACAAGGCGCCCGTTAGAAGTCTGCGCCTGGACTTGTGAAAAGCCAACAAAAATCAAGATTACAATCAGTATCCTAATTCTGGCTTGAGAAATGAATTCTGAAATCCTTTGTTTCATGATATGATAATAAATTGGTGTCGAATTAAAACGTGAGTTTCTTTTGAAACGCATAGCAAAAGTACCCAATTCAAGGTTTAAACAATAGAATTACTTTCCCGAAAAACCGAAAAAATGTCTCAAATTATAGTGAACAGAAATGTAAATCGCTTATCTGACACAATTTTACAATTTAAACACTTTCGTAGGGTAATTCTGTCAGTAGTTTTTTATTGTCTGTAATGCTTGATGAAAAATAGGTCTGATTTAAAATGTTTGTATATTTAAATCAGACCTATCTTCCATAACCATAATTACAATTATCTACCTATATATTTGCTGCTGTCACTATTGTTATTTACCTGTATTGTCAGCTATGTCAGCTAAGGTGGGGGTAGGGCCAAGATACGACCTTTTCAGTCCACCGAAATCCAGAACAATCTTCTGAATGACTGTGCCAGCATCGCCACATACTATCTTTAATGTGTGCTTTCCTGGCTTGTCAACATGGAGGGTGGTCTTATTGATGCGGCAGTTTTTCAGCGCGCTCTCATACCATATCTGTGCATATTCAACTGATGAAGTTGATGGGTTCATTACCGGACCCTCGTCGATACACACACCATATTTTGTTTCTGAATTGGTTGCTTCATGACCAGCATAACCTCTGTCCTTGCTTAGGGTAAATGTGGGGAGTACATAGGTGTAGACATCTACGGAACCCTGGTCGAAAGTATAGAAGTCATATTCCAGACGGGGTGTTTCTCTACCAGCAGTGCGCTGTGGCGCAGCTATAGGATTGCCCATTTGTACTGCGAAATTCTCAAAACCCATGTAGGGGGCGATGGTCATTTTGATAGCATCGTTTTCTTTCTTGCGGTGGAAGCCGGCTGCAGCAATCGATACATAACCGTTGTTCTCAACATAAATGGAATCGATATCCGCCATAACAGATGCCTCAGGACTGAAAGTTGATACAAGGACTTTCTGATGGTCGCCATTGTCAGCTATGATTTCAATCCATCCTTCGGCAGTTTCACCGTCAGGAACTTTGCTCCAGTCAATAGATACTTCTATACGTTCATCGTCAGAAGCGCCGGTTGACTTGGAGAGTTGAATCCATTTATCGGAAGTTTTTGCATTCCATTTTAGAGGTTTCTTACCTTTATTGAATACATCAATATAATATGTGCGGTTCAGATATTTATTGAAAGTCGGTAGGAAATGGTAGCTACCACGACCTTTTAGACCATCTTCTTCCTCAGCCATCACTCCGAGTGAGGCGTAGTCTGAAAGCTCAGGTTCACGCAATTTGGGTAATTCGAAGTAGGCCGCTGCAAAACCCTGTTTCATGGTCATTATGTGGTCCCATTTGCCACCAAGCAGAGAATTGTAGCCTTTTGTTATTATATCAAGACTGTCATAGCACTGTTTGGCTGATTCGGCGTATCGTCCGGCAGAAGCACGACCCTGCTCGGTGAACCAACGGTTCTGTTGCCCGTCAAGTACCATACGATTGAGTAGTTCACATCCCTTTACAGGATAGTAGAGAGCTTGATAGAAACAAGCTTTCTTATCTTCGGGAAGTTTGGCGTAAATATCGTCGACAATTGCGCCGATACGTCGGTATTCAGCTAAGCGGCGGTCTATCTCACGGTAATTGGTGATTGAGAAATCAGTGTCTGTGTTTCGTTCTCGACCATGCTTGTCAGTAGCCCACTGATATCCCCAGCCCATGAATTCAGGACGACGGGAGAATGCCATGCGGTAGAATCCATCGCAAACATCGCTATATTTATCTGCATACTTGTCACCGAGCATTGAGCAAAGCCATTCGGTTCGATAGTTGGCTGCGCGGTTGAAATCAAATGAGTCGATGTCATAACCCATGGTCAAGAAGAGGTCCACGGCAAACTCACACGACTTGATGTCACCCGCATTGAGAAGCCAGATGCGGTCAGCGGTCATGTCGTAAGCTTTGCGGAGTTCTTCATACATTATTGTGGGTGAGGCGGTGTGCATCCACAAGTGGTCATGAGGTTTCCCGAGATATGATGCATGGTAGTATACACCTGAACGACCTGAACGATTCTGTTCCTTCGGGCTACTCAAACGTTTCATGTATCCATAGTTGTCATCCGGCCAGATAATTGTCACATCATCCGGAAGAGTAAGACCCTGGTCATATACGTCAAGCACTTCCTTATAAGGAGTGAATGCCTGAGGAATTTCCTCAGCTGGTTTACCTGTCTGTTCAACAATCATCTGACGCTGAGCCATCAATGCATCCTTGAGCATAAGCATTCGTTCATGCATGTCGTTGCTTGCATTCATGGCGCGGTCATGAAGTCCGCGCAGTGCCAGGGTGTAGACATTTTCATATGGTGCAAGCTCCTTAGCTCGTGCATTAAGCACACTGTCAACGCTTGCACGGTTGTTGATATAGTCCCATTCACCATATTCTTTACGATGCCATTCGCTGGCGGTATTAAGAAGCAACGGTTCACAATGTGATGAGCCCATTACGATACCATATCTGTCGGCTACCTCGCGGTTCTCTGGAATGGTATGGAATGCGGTGGATGCCTCATGCATGGCGGGACAAAGGTAGTTAGCTTGCAAACGAAGCAGTAATTCACATACTTTCTCATATGTCTTGGGACCAATGTTTCCAAGCTCTTTTTCATAATTGTTCTTTGCCCAACGGAGTAGCCCCCAGTCCTCATCGTTGATAAATATACCGCGATACCTTACAGAAGGAATTTTAGATGTATATTTGTCAACCTTAAGGTTCACGGCATCTTTGTGGGTTACAGGTGTATCCATCCACCAGTACCAGGGAGATACCCCGATTGCCTTGGAGATGGATAGAATACCGTAAGCTGTGCCTCTGCGGTCATTACCTACTATTACGAGAGCTTTATCAACACCTTTCACCGGTTTATTCACGATTTGCACCAGATACTGTTCGTAGCCGTTCTTTAGTGATGATACGTCTATCTTTTTATTCTTAACCATCTCGTCAATCAGCTTGCTCTGACCGAGAGTACCCGCAATGATACATTGCTTTTGCCCCTTGATGGCAGTAAGGGATATTTCTGGCTTTTTGCCAGTGACGGTCTTAATGTCGTTGGCAAGTAGCTCGGCTGCGGTTGCCACTACCTTATGGTCTGACGAGTCGTAGCAGATACCTGAGATTGAGCTTTGGTTGACTAATGGGAATATGTCGGCACCCTTACCTTTGTCAGCTAAACTCACCTGCGCAATGCTGGCAGGCGCTGTAAATAGTACAGCTGCCGCTAATATTTGTTTTATTGACTTCATAATATGCTGAATTATTTTTCCATCAGTGCAGCCACACACCACAGGTATGGACCCTGTGCATGATAATCACCTGTACGACGTGGGCGGTCATAATAATATTGTTTGTCATTCTTTTTATTGGTGCCTACACAGATTTCACGCACCTGATTTTTCTCAGTGAGATAGTCTACGAGCGCTAACCATGCTTTGCGGGCAGCCGGACCATATTCCTTTGCATCGAGCCAACCGTTTTTAACACCGTTTATGAAAGCATAAGTAAACATGGCTGAACCTGAGGTCTCTGTCCACCAGTCGGGTTCATCAATAAGTTGATTCCATAACCCTTCTTTATTTTGATATTTTTTCAAGCTTTCCATCATTGTAAGGTAACCTTTCATGATTCGTGGACGGTCCTTATGGTCCTTGGGGAGACATTTGAGAATCTCAGTCATGCCGGCTGCCATCCAGCCATTTCCTCGTCCCCAGTAATAGGGAACATCGGGAGCGTGATAGAAGAGACCGTTAGGACGCTGAAGTTCATCAAGGTATTTCACCATTTCGCGGGCAGTGCGGTCAAGATATTTCATATCACCTGTAGCATGATAAGCCTGAGTCTGTACCACAGGAATCATGTACATATCATCAATCCATAAACGGGTCTGCCATGAGTATCCATCGTTTGCCCAAGCCTTCTGCTCATCGGTGGCATCAGCAGGTACTTCCCACTGGGTATCGGCATAGGGGAGACCCAACTCTTTATAGCGATTGTCGCCGGTCACATTATAGAGCCATAGAGGTAAACTTCCGAACATGTTTACATCTACGTGGTTCATGATGGGGAGCAACTTGGATTCTTCATTGAATAGGTGTTCAAAGCGACGCTGAAGTAGATTCATCAGAGACTTATCTTTTGAAAGAGTAGCATAACGTATTGCTCCGTTCCAATAGAATGTTTCCGGATAACCAATCCATTTGCCTATATGGAGGGCATGGTTCTCGGTAACGAAACGATAAGCCATACGGCGTCCTACTTCTTCAGGTGTATATCCTTCGGGAAAGTTTTTCAACATGCTTTTCTGTGCCATGGCAAATTGCATTGGCAGAAGCATTAATAATGCAATGATTAGTTTCTTTGTCATAATGATTTTTATTGATTTGATTATTTTTTATTTTTTGCTGGTTTATTGTACTTTCTGATTTTCGTCGTCCGGTCTTTCCATGTCGGCAATAGCGACACTTACTTTCGAATCGGCACATCCGTAATAGAGGTAAAATTTACCGGAGAATGCAGCAAGACCTTCTACAAATACGGTCCCATCTTTGTATTGTCCACTTTTCTCAAAATCAGCTTCCGGTTTAAAGAAGGGGGCATCAAGTCGGTCAATCATTCTAAGTGGGTCATCGTTGTCCATAAGCATCTGTCCTGCGCAGTAGGCTCCTGCCGGATATTGCTTGTCGCCATATTTGTAATCGTTCTTACCATTGTAAATCAATACGATTCCATTCTCAGTGCGTATGGCTGGTGGTCCGCATTCTGTCATCTGGCTGTCGAAGTATCCCTTGCGCGGAGTGGCAATGCGGAGCAAATCACCATTTTTATCTAGCACTGGGTACCAATCAATTAGATTCTCAGAGGTAGCTGCATGCACAGCATACTCTCCCCAATACATAAAGTATTTACCATCTACTTTATCAATCACCAGTTTGCCATCTTTTATTTTTGTAAGTATTGATGCGGATTTATTAGCCATTCGTGTAAATCGTCCGTCGTATGCCTTTTCAAAGGCAAGTCCATGCTTGGTCCAGTGTTTCAAATCTTTGGATGTTGCTACAGCGAGACGTGGAGTCTTACGATTCCAGGCAGTGTATAGCATTACATACAATCCATCCTCTGTCATGGCAACTCTCGGGTCTTCACATCCTCCGGGCGCTTCAATCTTCTCAAAGTCGCTACGGTCAGGGAAGAGTACGGGCTTGCTTGATTTTTTTATTGTGACACCATCAGAGCTCTCTGCATAGCCGATGCGAGATGTTCTTTTGCCGATTCCATGCCCGGATCTATCTTCCGCACGGTAGAGAATCACTATTTTCCCATCTTTTATAGTAGCGGCAGGATTGAATGTGTCGCCCTCTTCCCATTTTACTTTTTCTTTTCGCATTGGGCAATTAAAGGTAGAGAGGGAAGGCTCAATGATAGGGTTGACATTCTCAGGACGTTCGAATGGTCCAAGAACCCAAGTCTTGTCTGTATCGTCCTTTGAGATTCGGGAGTAAATTTCGCTGAGTACTTCTCTTCGGGTACTTTTCCCAATACTTGTTTTAGGGCGGAATCCACATAACGCTGACCACTGATGCAGGGTGGTTTCGTCAATGGGCAATTGTAAGTTGGCATCCCATTCTGGCAGATATCCGCGGAGACCCATGTATTGCGACAATTTGAAGTCAGAATCGCCTGGGCGCATGTCGCGGAAATATATTAGTGTAGCATTCTGTGCTATGAGCGAATCCTGTAGCTCGTGTATATCTACATTTTGTACAGAGGTATTACGGTCGATAGCCAGCGATGCCGTTATTCCGGCAGCTTGTCCAAGCGCGCTCCAGCAAGGTTCCATGCGTAGGGTTGAAAATCCAATATGTGAACCAGATACAGGAACCGGTAGCATCAAGTTACTGATATTTTTAGGAAGAATAACACCTAAGGGAACAGTATATACGGCGGTAGGATAGCTTATAAAACCGTCGAGATGTACTCGTCGTGGTTCGCGCTTACGTGCAGCATGTGAGTCAAGCGCGTAATGACTTGCAGTGATGCTTGATAGATGTAGTGGGGGACGTTTACCTGTTTCTACTGGTAACGCATCCTTGGCGGTGAAGAAATAGACACCCTTGAAGCGTCTCCCTTCGCGTACATATACTTGGCGCGGGAAATGGTTATTATCCTCATACTCATCTTTTGCAAGTCCCCATTCCGCAACGGCTTTACGGAAATGCTCAGGCAGTTCTACGTCGTTCTGTGCGAACCATAGTAGTCCTAAGGTGTAATCTTTCAAACGCTGTGCGAATTTATCTCTCCAGTCCCATGAAGAGGTAGGCCAAGCCCAATTTTCCTCCGGCAGGTCAGTAGAGATGAACGCTGCATGTTGATTATTGCCGTCTACCTTCTGGTTGGGAAGCTTTACAATGCTGCTTAGCTTCCGGATACCCCAGTTGTCACCTGGCAATTTGGTCGGATTTCCTGCTGCGATATGTCTGCGGTTATTCTCCATCATCTCTTCAGTGACATTTTGCATTACACGGTTGGTATTCTTACCGGTCCACACATCCTCTATCAGTGAGATATAATCTTCACGGTTATATGTGCTTGGTTTTGTGATTTCTACACGATTTGTGGGGTCATTAGTAAGGCAAAGGCGATAGTTATATGCCTGAATAGCATTGTCTCGTTCTCCGGTACTTCCTTCAGCAGGTAGACTTTTCCAATATTCATATGTCCTTCCGGCACCCGGTTCATTAAACTCTTCTCTGCTCTCCCTGCCTACCCGAAATGGTACACCAGCGGCAGCCCCCAAGTCGCCTTCATAGGTGGCATCAATGAATATTTTCCCTATGTAGCGTTCTGAAGCTCCTGTCTCGCGGTTGATAACATCAATGTTTTGTATTACTCCATTCTGGATTTCTATATTGGATGGAGCAGTATCGAATTGTCTCATTAGCAGGACGGTTATCTTATCTTTATGCTCGGATAGCATCTCGGCGTATATCTCGGATGCAACTGAGGGCTCGAAGTGGAATCCATCGCTGCAATCTTTCACCTGCTGGGAGTGAGCTCCATAACGATTGATATAGTGTTGTTTTACTCTGTCTGTGAACTCCTTGAAAAGTCCAGTTGTAGCTCCCCTTGTTGCAATATCGGTAGCTCCCAGGCCGTTAGCTGGAAGCCCACCTATATGTTTGGTCCTTTCAAGGATTACAGAGGTCTTTCCCTGACGAGCTGCAGCAATAGCCGCCATGATGCCACCGGGATTTCCGCCTACAATCACCACATCATATTTGTTTTGGGCATGTATACCCATACAAAGATGAATAAGTATGATAAGTATATGTAATCTTTTCACAATATTACTTTTTTTAGTAGTGCTGTCCGTTGACTATCTACTTTAGTTTAAACATTTTTTTAGATATATTCCATCCCTTAAGTACGAGATGTAGACCATTATCCAGGTTATTTTCAGCGGTCTCAATAGTCACTGTTTTCTTCTCGCCGGGAATAAGAGAGAAGAAGTTGTCGGAATAGAATGACGGACGCACCGGGCTCATATCATCATCAAGGAATTGCAATTGATTGAAAAACGCGATATTAGATGAGACATTCTTGAGGTTGATATCAACATAATATCTGTTATCAGCACGGCGTGTCTTGTATGAAATTTTTACGTTTGCCTGTTTGAGTTTATTTATATCTTCAAAACCCGATGTGGTAGGTCCGGTCAGGGTCTTGCTCCCCTCGTAGCTGTCGTTTGAGCGCCAATAGAAATTGGAACCAATTTCATTGCCTTGTTTATCATGTAATATCAGCTTGATGAAATGGACTTGTGAGATATTTTTGGGAAAATCAATTGTCAATACGTCGTTGGCGACACCGTCCTCAGGAATGTTGACGGATGTAGATTTCTCAAATACTTTTTTACTGTTGATATCAAACACTTGAGCAGTTACTTTGCAGTTGTCGAAATTGGAATAGTAGTCATTTACAACGGAGACGGTATTTTTGATGTAATCAAACTGAGGATGTAATGGCTCGAGAGAGTTTGCTGTGTGATAGAGTGATGCAGTGGGTTCGAGCGACCAGTCCCACATTCTTCCTGCGACCTGTCTCACTGGACAATTGTGATACCAGAACAGTAAACCGGAGCAGAATCGGTCGCCATAATCGAGTTTGTTGTAATTCCATACTTCCCAAATACTCTTGGAATTCATGGCTCCAACAAACTGTGCTTTAGTCGCAAACTCATCAATATTTGATGATTTGCCATAGTGGTTCACCATGTCGGTATACATTGTGGACATGAGATGGAAGCCGTTTCCGTCCAGATAATCCCATACCTCATTATTTATGGGCCAGAGGTCCTTTTCATCCATCATTTCCTTCAATATCTCCACAGTCGGGAGAGTAGGGGCTCCATATTCAGGGTTGAAACCATCTACGCGGCTACCTCGTGGAGATGCAGTATTTTCATAATGCTGCATCGGATTTACCTGCTTATATGGGCTTCCGTCGTGTACGCCATCGCACTCTGACTGCATTTGATAGCCACGAGTGCCATCGAGAGCTTCAATCAGTTCGGGTGTGCCTGTTACTTCGCTGCTTTCGTTGGATGCTACATAGTAAGCCAAGGACGGATGATTGCGTATGCGTTTCACTGTAGATGCCACATTGTCAAGGTAATTTCCTCTGTCTGAGGGGTGCTTGGTATCGCCTGTAAGCCAAAATTCCTGCCATACGAGAATACCTAACTCATCGCAAAGCTGATAGAAGTAGTCAGATTCAGCTATGCCACCACCCCAAAGACGTAGCAAGTTAATGCCTGCTTGACGCGTATAGCGCAATTCTGCATACATACGTTCGTCAGATGAGCGCAGCATTGCTTCCGGAATCCAGTTGGAACCACGGATAAAAAGACGCTTACCGTTTACATAGAACACTCGTGAACCGTCAGGCGTGCGGCGGTCGGACGTGATTTCCCGTATACCGAATTTGGTGCTGACAGCGTCACTTTCCACTCCGTCAATACTTGCTGTCAACTTAAGTTCATATAGATTTTGCTCTCCTTTGTTAACTGGCCACCATAGGCGTGGATTGTTAATCACCAGTTGAGGAAATTCTTCGGGGGTGAAGCTTATCACCTTTTCTTCACCACGTTGTACGGTCACCTTTTTCTCAAATTTGATATTTTCGCCTACAATTTCTCCTTTGATTATGCAGGTGATTGGTTTGTATCCAGATGTGGCATTAACTACTTCAACAGACACAATTTCATGAGATTTGTCAAATCCTGGTTTTTCCAATTCGGATTTCACAAATGGATGACGTAATGCAATCTTATCAGTGGCATACAATGAGACGGGGCGCCAGATACCTGTATTACGGTCTCGGATACCGTCCATGAATGTGAAATCCCATCCAACACTCATAAGCATTGTGGTATTAAGTCCGATATTGCCATTGCCACCATTGCGAAACTCGCCGGGTGCTCCCCAGCTTTTTGGTTCGGTACTACCGGGATTATCTACGGGATATACTTTTATTGCAAGAGTATTCTCTTTGCCGACTTTTACGAAGTCGGTCACATTTATAACGTTCTGTATGAACATCCCTTTTGTAGAGCTAACGAGTGTCCCGTCGACCCATATCTCCGCACGGTAGTTGATGCCGTCACACTGCAGCCATACAGTCTTTCCCTTCATCCATTCTGGCACCTCAAATTCTGTGCGGAACCAGTAGGTATAGAAGTCAAGTCCGGTCTTGGAGATATCAGGGATAAGTCCGCTCTCAATCTTATTGTTGAGCCCGTAATAAGGTTCAGGGTACACTCCGTCATTTACGAGTGAATTAAGCACTGTTCCGGGAACGGTAGCAGGGAGCCATCCTGAGTGGTCGTATTTGCTTGTTGAAATAGTGCTTCCTGACTCCGTAACATCACCAGCCTTTCTCATGAGCCATTCACTTCCATCTGCCGTGGTGAGGTATACACGGCGGGAATCATTCTTACATTTCTCCGTTACTCCTGCAAACAGATTCACGCAGGTGATTGCTGTCAGAATTATAGACAGGCATATTCGTTTAAGGTACATGACAAAATTACTCTTTTTAATTCTATACGGATTCAAATTATTTGCATGATTTAAGGGTGGAAATCATTGTTGTTTTCCTGGTAGCAAATTTACTCTCTTGCGTGCTTATAATTCAGTCCGGACGTCTCATTAAATGGAAATTTCATCCCAAAAAAGTATGAGATTTCTGCCTTGCGGCACAAAAGTCTCATTATGTGAGCGGTTTATACAAAGTCCTTGGGTAGTACACCAAACTGCTTGAGGAAACACTTGGTGAAATATGATGAGGTGTTGAATCCTACCATGTAACAGATTTCGTTTATACGGTATTCTTTTGACTTCAGCAACTGCGCGGCACGTTTAAGTCGCTCCACCCTAAGATACTCCTTCGGAGTAAGGTCAAGTACTCCCTGCACCTTACGGTAAAAGCTTGAACGGCTCATGTTGAAGCTATCTGCCATGTCATAGATATTGAATTCTTGATTTGCAAGATTAGCCTGGATGATTTCATCGAGTTTCTTGATGAATTCTTCATCTGCTTTTGAAAGCGCCATGGTGCTAACTTCGGCATAAGGGGAATTGGCAAATTCGCGCCGCAACTTTTCTCGACTGTTAATGAGGTTAGCCACGACTGCCAGCAGATAGCTCGACGAGAATGGCTTTTCGATGTAGGAATCGGCTCCAAGCTCCATGCCCTCAATTTTCGATTGTACATTTGTCTTGGCTGTAAGTAGCACAACTGGGATATGGCTGTATCCTATGTTCGACTTGATGGTTCGACATAACTCAAATCCATCCATCACAGGCATCACGACATCGCTAACTACGAGATTTACAAATTTGCTTTCGAGCACTGCAAGCGCCTCTTCTCCGTTACGTGCTGTGAACACCTGATAGTGCTGTGCGAACTGACGACGCACGAATTCTCTCACTTCATCGTTATCTTCTACTACCAGTATGGAGTGTCGGCGCTCCTTGTTCTCACCCTTTTTGACCGTTGTTACAGGTTCGTCAGACTCATCCTGACCGCTGATTTCGTCAATGGCTTCGTGTGTGACTGTGGCTTCGTTGGAAGCATCAAGTTCAAGCACTGATTCTTGTCTAATAGGCATGGTAAGAATGAAGCAATTGTTCTCAACTGACGTATTCATTTCCAGTGAACCATTGTGAAGTTCAGCCAATGAACGCGACAATGCCAATCCAATTCCGGTACCAGGGGTAAGTTGGTTGGACTGCTTATCGTTGAAGCGTACAAATGGTTTGAAAATATCATCACGAACTGCAAGAGGTATAATTGTACCGTCATTCTCGGTCACAATCTTGAATTCCTGCCGCTCTTGGTTCACAGTCAGTGTGACATGCAGATAAGTGGCGGCATATTTAACCCCATTATTCAGTAGATTGCTGAGTATCTTAGTGAATGCTTCACGGTTTATATGCGCATATATGGAATATTCGGGTAGATTCAGTGTGAAATCGAGGTTCTTCTGGCGAGCCACAGTCATGAACCGCATGTATGTCTCTCTAACTATTTCAGTCAGGTCACATTTGGCGAAATTGATACTGAAACCTTTGCTCTCAACCTTTCGGAAATCAAGAAGTTGATTAGTGAGATTGAGCAGACGGTCAGTATTGTGTCGCATTATATTGAGGTCGTCATGAGTCTCGGAATCGAGGTTCTTATTATGCAGAATATTTTCAAGTGGTCCTTTTATAAGAGTAAGGGGTGTGCGGATTTCATGTGCGACACTTGTGAAGAAATCTATTTTGGCAATATAGATTTCAGTTTCCTTTTCATGTTCGAATTTTTCAAGCTGCTGTTTGCGTAAACGTTCAGCACGTTGACGGAAATATCTTACAGTCAAGACTGTTGCAGCAATTATAATGATGCCGTAGAGTATATATGCCCACGTGGAGAGATAGAACGGAGGAAGTATACGTATGCGTAGGTTGTACTCCTCGGTGTTCTCCTGAGTATCGGCATTTATCATTTTCATACGGAACTTGTAATCTCCATGTCCAAGATTGGAATAGGTTACTATCGGGCTTTCTCCAAGCTCTATCCAGTTGGAGTCAAATCCGTCAAGACGATACATAAGCCTGTCCTTCCGGAGCTTTTGGAAATTGAGTGACCCAATCTTCAGCGAAAATGAATTTTGATTGGCATCAAGTGTTATTTGGTCGGAATAGGTTATGCTTTTATCCAGTGGGGAGTCCTCCTCATAGGGATAAATTTCCTTGTTGAATAGTAGGAAATCTGTTATCACGAGGGATGGCTTTGTGTTTTCCTCAAAAAATGTGTCGGGATTGAACACCACGAACCCATCAAGGCTTCCGAGATATATGTCGCCGTTCTTATCCTTAAAGCTTGATTTATAGTTGAATTGGTTGTCAAGTAGACCGTTGGATGTAGTGTAGATTTTCGATTGCTTTAATTCGGGGTCGAATTTTACAAGCCCAGTGTTGGATGTAAGCCACAGTTTCCCTTTATTGTCCTCTACCATCTGATATACGATGTCTGTGGGAAGATGGTTGGATGAATTATAGTTGATGAAACTGTCATTTGCAGCGTCATAGAGTGAGCATCCTCCACCTTGTGTGGTTAGCCAAATCTGTCCGTGCGAATCCTCGAAAGTGCTTAGTACCTTGTTACTTGCGAGGCTCTCGGGATTAGACTCATCGTGCAGATAGTTTTTCCATTTCCGGGAGCTTACATCATAACAATACGCACCATTTACATATGTGGCAAGCCATAGGTTTCCATTTGAATCTTCCCGGATATCATAAATGAATTTTCCCGCCAACTCTTTTATACGTTCAAAGCTGTCGGTCTGTTTATTATATTTGAGCAGTCCGAACATGGTTCCTACCAGCACATCGCCGGTAGTGGTACGACAGATTGAGAACACACTGTTGTCAATCAGCGAACCTGCCTTTCCGTCGTTTGTATATGTTCGTACTATCTGCCCTGTATTGGTATCGATTATTTTTAGACCCTTTGAAAATGTGCCTACCCATAGCTTATCGTCTACTATGCATAGTCCTTGAATATTGGAAAAAGAGCTACTTGGCTCAAAAAATGAAAACTCTTTAGTGGTAGGGTTATAGCGAGTCAAGCCCCCATCTTCGGTGCCAATCCACAATAGCCCATTTTTATCTTTACAGAATTCGCGCACCCTCTGACCGTGCAACCCTTTAGCTCCGGCGTCCTGCGAAAATGGATAGTGCTTCTCAAAATAGGTGTCAGTCGAGGCGAGGAAGTCAATTCCACCGAAATATGAGCCTACCCATATTCCTCCGTCACGGTCCTCATATAGCGAGTAGATTGCGTTGTCTGATAGTGAGTAGGTATCGTTTAGCGAACTGGTCAGGTGCTTGAATCCATTATTATGGAAATTGTAAATATAGATACCTGACTCAGCTCCAATCCATAGCTCGTCATCTGAACTTATTAGCAGTTCTCTGCCAAATATACTCTCGCCCGACTCATCAGTGCTGAGCAGACGTTGCAAATTACCGGAGGTGAGGTTGAGTTTTTGTATGCCATTGCGGATAGAGCTTATGTAAAGACAATTGTAAGCTCCGGGTATAATCTTCATGATTACATCGTCCTTGAAAACTTCCTTTCGCTCCCCAGGAGTGGTATACGGAGTCAACTTTGTAAGTTCTGAATCGGCATGGTAAAGACCGCTGCCGTAGAAGCCTATCCATAGTCTTCCGCTGTTGTCAGCTACGAAACATTGCACGTTGGAGTTTATCCCTTCAAATTTGAAATTCCTAAGTATACCCGAAGCAGTGTCGAAGCTATATAGTCCTTCGGTCTCTACAGCTAACCATATTCGTCCGTTGCGGTCTCCGCTTATTGCTGTGACCGTATGTTCCATCATTCCGCTGTTGCCAGTTACCTCGCTTAGCGGAGTAAATGTATTACGTTCCGGATTGTATATATAGGTCCCAGCATCTGTTCCCACCCAAATCTTTCCGGTGGTGTCCTCATAAAGACAGGTGATGAAGTTGTTTCCTATGCTGTGGGAATTTCCACGTTCTTTCTTGAATGTCACAAACGAGGAACCGTCGTAACGAGCCAGCCCCCATTTGGTGCCAAAATACATGAACCCCTTTTTGTCTTGCAAGATTGCGTTGACAGTTGTCTGAGGTAAACCGTCGGTCATCCCGAGATTTTTAAAATAGTAGTTTTTTGCCGATGCTTGTATGCATGTGAAAGCTACACATATCAGAAGTGAGATGGTAATTATCTTTTCCCTCATTTTTTATCCTATACGCTTGGTTTCTACAAGTTACTATTGCAAAATTAATTCTGACGTGGCAAAATAGATAGAACAAACTTGTCAAATAATGCCATTTTTGTCTCAAAACGCGTGGTATGTCTGTGTTATCGAATCTGTCTGACTAATCCAGTTAATCTGAAATAAGGTATAAATTCGATAGGATAGATTTTTTCGATTATTCTGATTCTTCCGGTTGCGTTATCGTGGCAAAATAGATATCGGTAAGTTCTGGGAGCTCCCTTGCGGGGAGAAATACGTTATTTACCATGAGATGTCCGGGATGGATATGGCAGTCATCAAATGTGAAAAAGAAAATTCGGTTTTCCCGTTCGATTGGCAGTCCAAGTTCCTCTGAGAGAAACTGAATATTTTCTCTCGGAATTTTTGCTTCATTTGTGATAGTGTTGATGGCATCCTTATATTTTATAGGTACCATATATATAATGTGTGCAGAATATGGCTGCTGTTCTATGTGGTGGCTTACCTCCTTAATGCACTCCCAGCATTCCAGGGGAGTGAAGTACATATAGACAGTACCATCGCCTTTAAGCGTGGCAAACTTTATAGTCTTCCCGTTGCTATCAGTAAGCTGTAAGCTGTCGGTGAATATGTATTTGCATTGATTGGCATATGTTACCTCAACCATATCTTCAATTCGTTCCATCAAGATAGGGATTGTTAGAGTGCTGTCAATCTGTTCGGTCGGTGATGAGTTGTTTAAATTGGTATCTAAACTCTTTCCCCCGCATCCTGTCAACAGACCGATAATAAAAACGTGTGCAATAAGAAACTTCAAAACATTTTTCATGGCTATTTCGGTTTTCAGTTGCAAAATTACTACATGCATGTCTCTTTTCCTAATATTTTTCTGTACAATATCCAACCATAAAACATCACTAACCAAATTTGCGAACTGCATAGTATTAAATTAATATGTTCTTGTATTCCCCATCTCCTGTGTACTCTATTGGTAAAAAAGTGCACGGACAGTGGGGAATACAAGAACAATAAAACTGGGTAGTAAATTAATTAAAAATGTAACTTGCCCACACTTGGCTAAAAATATAACCGTTTATCAAATGAAGAGATTAAGATTTGCGTGGTCTGCACGATTCATGTAGGTAGCTACACCACCGATAGTTACGTTGTCAAGCAACTCTTCGCGATGTACGCCCATTACATCCATAGACATCTGGCATGCTATGAATTCCACACCGGCATTGATGGCGGCATCGCGTAGTTGTTCGAGAGAGTCAATGTTTTTATGCTTCATTATATGACGCATCATTTTGCTTCCGGCACCAAACATGTTCATTTTTGATAGTTTGAGTGATTTAGAGTCAGACGGGAGCATCATTGAGAACATTTTGCCGAATATATCTTTGCGAACCTTTGGCTTGACAGGTTTCTTGATGGCGTTGAGTCCCCAGAATGTAAAGAAAATGGTTACCTTCTCTCCTGTGGCGGCAGCTCCATTGGCGAGAACGAATGTGGCGAGAGTTTTGTCGAGGTCATCGCTGAAAAGTACAAATGTTTTGCCTTTGCCATTTGATGTCTGATTGTTTAGTTGGTTATTTGTGACCAGTCCACGACTCACAACTACTTTGTGTTTACCGGCAGAAGCTTCAGATGAAATGAAATGGTTGCCTGTAGAATTGCACCATGCCTCAGCATCGCGTGGGAAACCGGGGTCGGTAGCTATGACCTCAATGGTATGACCCGGAGGGAGGGTGTCGATTGCCTCTTTCAATTTCATGATTGGACCGGGACACGATAGACCGCAGGCATCAATTCGGACCGCGTGACTCGCAGTATTAGTATTATTAGCCTTTGTTTGTGGTGTGATTGGGCGCATTGAATCATTTATATTTTCCTTTGGTTTGTCATCAGGTGCGCATACAGGAGTAGTAGCGGTGCGGAAGGTCTTTATGCCACCGATGAGATTGCGTACGTTAGAATAACCATGGAGTCGCAAAATATTGGAAGCAAGATAGCCACGTAAACCCACGCCACAGTAGAGTACTATTGGGAGATGTGTCGAGATTTCCGGGAGGCGTTCACGCATTGAATCAAGAGGGATATTTATTGCACCAGGTAGAGCTCCGGTGGCAAATTCCATTGGAGTTCGAACATCAATCAGCAGGTATTCACCAGACCGCAGGTCCTTCAGCTCACGCCAATAGATAGGTTGCATCTTGCCCGAGAGTATGTTTTGAGCCACATATCCTGCTATAGCTACGGGGTCCTTTGCGGATGAGAATGGTGGTGCGTAGGCCTGTTCTATGTGGGTTAGGGTGTCTACAGTACCTCCTGATTTGATTACTTGTGCTATAAGGTCAATGCGTTTGTCTACTCCATCGTAGCCAACTATCTGGGCTCCGAACAGTTTGCCATCAGTAGGAGAGAATATCACTTTAATGGTCATGGGGAGTGCATCTGGATAATATCCCGCGTGTGATGATGGATGGAGCGTGGCTGTGAGATAGGGGATACCCTCGCTTTTCAGACGTTTGGCGGGGAGTCCGGTGGCGGCAACGGTGAGGTCAAAAACTTTGGCAATAGATGTGCCAATAGCACCTTCGTATCTGGTTGTGTCGCCCAGGACCATATTGTCTGCGACGATTCGAGCCTGCCGGTTTGCGGGTCCGGCGAGATAGTTGAGCCATGGTTTGCCTGAGATTGGATGTGGGAATTCAATTGCATCACCAACAGCATATATATCGGGGTCGGATGTGCGCAAGAAGTCGTTCACTTTGATGCCTCGCATTTCACCGAGCTCTATTCCTGCTGATGTGGCGAGGGCGGTGTTAGGACGTACACCGATTGAGAGGATAACCATGTCGGTAACTATAGACCGTCCATCAGCAAAACTAACCTCAAGTTTATCACCGATACGTGCAAATGATTTTACTGCAGTCTCGAGATAAAGTCTCACACCCTTTTCTTTGAGGTGGCTATGGGCTATCTGTGCCATAGAGAAGTCAATCGGAGCCATTACCTGCGGAGCCATCTCTACCACAGATACCTCTGCGCCGGCATGGGTGAGATTTTCTGCCATCTCGAGTCCGATGAAACCACCACCTACTATTACGGCATGTTTTACGGTACCAGATGCCACACGTGCTTTTATAATATCAGTGTCTTCAACGTTGCGCAGAGTATATATGCCCTCGTTATCTATGCCTGGAAGGGGTGGACGCACAGGGGAGGCTCCGGGCGATAGGAGTAACTTGTCGTAAGACTCGGTGTATCGCGAGCCGTCTGGAGCAGCTACAGTTACGGTTTTCTCCTTTGGGTTGATAGAGACAACCTCTGAGTTCACGCGGACATCGATGTTAAGTCGTTGACGGAACCCTTCAGGGGTTTGAACAAGTAGTTTCTCGCGTTCGGCTATTACTCCTCCGATGTAATATGGAAGTCCGCAATTTGCATAGGAGATATGTTCTCCTTTCTCAAAAAGGATTATTTCGGCATCCTCTTTCAATCGTCTTATTCTTGCTGCGGCGGTGGCTCCTCCCGCCACTCCGCCTATTATCAGGTACTTCATAATAATATTAGTTTTATTTGTTTGCAAAGATAGGGATAGATGTATAGACAAACAAATGATTTTTACTATCTTTGTATAGGTAAAAACTATTAATAAGGAAATATCACATGACATTGCAACAATTGAAGTACGTGGTGGCAATTGACCGTTACCGTAGTTTTGCGTCGGCTGCTGAGGCTCTTGACGTTACGCAGCCAACTCTAAGCGGTATGGTTGGAAAATTAGAGGAGGAGCTTGATGTGAAGCTCTTTGAACGCACCAGTCGTCGTGTCGCCACTACACCTACTGGTGCTAAAATAGTAGAACAGGCGCAGCGGATACTGATGGAGGCTGGTCGGCTCAGAGAAATGGTGAGCGAAATCAAAGGAAAGGTGTCTGGTGAATTTCGTATTGCAGTGGGACCGAGTATTGCTCCTTACATTTTACCGGATTTCATAAAGAATTATCTTGCCGATTATCCGCAAGTTACCTTATCGGTAGAGGAAATGCGTCCCGAGGCAATGATTCGTTCGCTTCAGCATGCCACTATTGATGCTGGCATCGCTACCACTGGACACATTGTCGCGGGAATCCTTGAGGTTCCCTTATATACCGAGCGTTTCCTTGTGTATCTCTCGGAAAGCTGTCGTCGGAGATTTCCTACGTTCAGTCCTGATGAATTGGAACATGAGCAACTGTGGGTAATGAAGGAGGTGCAATGTCTGCGTGAGAGTGCTTTCAGCTTTTGCAAGGGACGTGTAGGCAGACGACATGTATATGAAGCGGGAAATATTGATACACTTCTACGTATTGTTGATGCCAACGGTGGATATACCATCATACCAGAGATGCATTTGCCCATGCTAACCGAGCACCAGAGGCGCAATGTGAGGCGTATCGATGGTCCACATCTGTCGCTGCGTAAAGTCTCACTATACATTCGTGAGGATTATGTGAGAGAACGTATGCTCAACACTGTTATAGATACACTCTGCAAGTTTATGCCTAATGGTATGATGGAGGCTCCTCTGCTCAGGAATGGTATACGACTATAATCTACACCTATTTTGTTGTTATATCGAAGGAAATACAATAGTATAGGTGGAAGTTCCGGTCTTAAATGAGTGGAGATACATATTACAATTATGGAAACAATTGCATCTCAATGAACAATACAATGTCTGTAAGCCTTAATACATCAAATATTCGAGGTTATGAACTCACAGACAATATATTCTAAATTTAAGGAAATAGCGGTTAAGTATCAAGATGCCCCTGCAATTATTGAAGACGACCGCATACTGACGTATGCACAGTTAGACCAATTGGTGAATAGTATCATGGCTAAGTTCTATGATATGAAACCGAACTATGTCGGGATTGTAATGCATCACGGGGCTGAACAGATTGCTGCAATGCTCGCAGTGCTTAAATGTGGTGCAGCATACGTGCCGGCTGAGCCGACACTCCCACAGGAGCGTATTGACTACATGATGCAGACCGCAGGCGTGAAACTGATAATAACTGATAATTATTGCCGTCATATAGAATTGCCCACGAAGGAAATGCCAGACCGCTCCCGTCCGGATAGCGTTGCGTATGTCCTTTATACGTCAGGCACTACTGGGAAGCCCAAAGGAGTGGTAGTGGAGAACCATTCAGTGGTTAACTACGCACAGGCATTTGAATCGGAATTTCATACCGGTCCAGGTGATATAATGCTTCAATATTCCGTTTGCTCCTTTGATATATTCGTTGAGGAGGTATTCACCTCCCTATTGAATGGTGCTGCAATATGCATACCTTCTGTGGCAATCCATAATGGTTCGCTTACAGGATTGATGAAATTTGTTGAACGACATAATGTCACTATTCTCGATGGTTTTCCTTACTTGGTTGCAGAGATAAATAAACTGCCCAAAATACCATCGTCAATCAAATTGATTATTAGTGGGGGAGATGTGATAAGGGGGAGCTATATCACCAACCTTCGCGAGCGTGGAATAAAGATTTACAACACTTACGGTCCGTCGGAAACAACCGTTTGCTCAAACTATTATCGCGTAGATAATGTAGAGCCATTGGACGATGGTACATTTCCTATTGGAAAAGCTGTGAATGGAGTCTGGGTTAAGATTCTGGATAAGAATCTTAAGGAAGTTCCTAAAGGCAAGATTGGTGAAATTTGTATTTTTGGTGAGGGGGTCAGCCGGGGATATCTCGGTAATCCTCCTGAACAAAAGAACTTTGTGACGATGGATGATGGTACTCGAATGTACCGTAGCGGAGACCTGGGATATGAAATGCCAGATGGAAATATTGCTTTTCTACATCGTAGGGATGAGCAGGTTATGATTCTGGGTAAACGTGTTGAGCCGGAAGAGGTGGAGAATGTGCTCAATAACTGTCCGGGTATTGAAAGAGGAATCGTGCGTGCTTTTCTTGATGAGAACGGTCTGCACTATCTCGTAGCATATTTTGTAGCAGATAAGAGTTGTACTTTACATAAAATCCATGAATGGCTCGCATCCAAGCTTACAGACTTCATGATTCCTGAATTTTTCGTAAAGATGAAACGTATCCCACTTACACATCGTGGTAAGGTAGATATGGAGGCACTCCCTGTGGTAATGAAAGAAGGAGACGCAATATGATTGAGATAAAAAGAACAACATCTTTGCACGAGTTGATGCGCTGGCGGCATGAAGTTATTATGAATGTATTCGGTATATGCCCTGATGTGGAGTTGCTCGAAGCGAACAAGCGATATTATGAAAACCATATTCTTGATGGCTCTCACATAGCTTTTGTGGCATTAGCTGATGGTGTGGAATGCGGATGTGGTGCTGTTTGTTTTAGCGAAGAACTCCCATCGCCTGATAATCCAAGCGGTAGATGCGCTTACTTGATGAATATATATGTCTGCCGGGAGTATCGTAATGTTGGCATTGCTCATCAAATTGTAAAGAGACTTATTGATGAGTCACTAAAGCGTGGTTGTGATAAAATATACCTTGAAACAACTGCAGATGGTCGTCCTATCTACGAATCGTTTGGATTTCATAATATGCAGGATATGATGAGGTATGATGATGCACGTAGTTTATAGTTTTACGCAGGCAATCACTACTATAATTACATATAACATATAGTCATAGGAAATTGTAAAAATGTACCTTCGCAATAATATTAGAATATAATCATGTATTAATCAAAGAATTTTAGTAATTTTGCAGTTGGATTGAGGCAACTCTATCCGCGACATTTTGGAAAAATAAGAAGCGTTATGCTTATCTTGTAAGTGAAAACGTAGGAAATTTTCAACAGTGCAAGAGATAGCATAGTGGTTCTCACGCATATGCGTGGGCTGCTATTGTTACATCTGCATCAAAGGTTTCCTACGACCATCACTTAAGACGTGGCATAGTTGGCTCACGTTTTCTTTCATTAACCTCTCCATCGAGTCAGTGGAGAAAGATAATATGTAAGACAATGGAAAGTGGTTTAATCTTTCGGAGAATCCTTATCCTAAAAACACTGACTGACAAAGTAAGAAACAAAATTCTATTTATTGTTTTAAGTGCGGTTTTTTTGCCTCTTGTGGTTTTGAGTCAAGAAACGGATTCAATTGTCGGACGACCATATAAATCGTTCGACACAACAGCTTTTTGTTCATACCAGAAATTTCACCCCTCGCAGTATCTTACCGACAATAACTGGGATATCCTCTGTGCATTCGTGGAACCGGGTAAAACCGTGAAACTTGATTCCCTTGGTATTCCTTACAACAGGAGTCAATTACGATTATTGGAAATAGGAGATTTGCTCTCCTATGAGAATGGCATATACAAAACTATAATGCCAATTTTCGGGAAAACGGAAACTCAAACCATTCGTCGACAGTCCAAAGAATTTGCTGATAGTATTTTCCCTATAATTGAGCCGGAATTGAGGCAACTGATTACAGATTTTGATAAAGCCGGCTATGCAAAACAAACTTATAGCCTTATATTCTCCTATCTGCTTGACACATATATCTGGGATAATGAAAGATTAGCTTCACCAATGAATTGTGAGAATCACGGCTCTTGGACGGGGGCATACTGGGCAATGTATGATTCACGCTCACATGTAAAAATAGGGACAAATGGCTTTGGTCCTATCCACCAAAATTGGACGGATGACCTTGGATATTGGCTAAAATCAAACAAACTGATTGCTTTTGCAAAAGAAGTGAACAAAACACATGGACGTCCTATAGAAAATAAAGATGTAATAAATGCGATTGATGGTTGGGGACTTATAAATCAGGATGGGAAAATTCTTATACCGATAATGCGCGTTGGCAGCAATGATAAAATTGATGTCCTTTGTAAAAGCATTACAACACAATTAAGTGAAGCAGTAAAGTTTTACTGTCATTCATGGAGCGCTGAACACAACATTGCTTCTGAAAAATTGGGTCAGATTATTTTCTACCATGAGGTGATGTGGGATTTACTTGATATTTTGGAGTCAAAGGGTATGATATCTATGCCTCCAATCCTTAAAGGTGAAGAAGTAGGAAAAGAGCATTTTGGAGATATTTGCTTTATTGTATTAGAAGAAAATCAAGATTGAATCCCTTTCCTAACAGATACCATATTAAATAACATCCCCGACAATCGATGTAGGGGATGTTATTTTCAATTAGCGACAGCAAGATATGTCTTTTTCTTCTCTTGCCAGCCTTATTTTTTCTGTAAAATCTTATCAGAAAATCAAAACATCTGGCAGGATTCCTTTGGTTTTGAGGTTTCATTTGTTGCCGTTGTGTTGTTTTGGGCGCATGACACTATTGAGAGTGCCGATGCGACAAACATAACGACCATGCTGATTATCTTTTTCATCAGTAATTTGTTTTATATCTTATCCATAAGGTGTCGTTACCTACATGCTCTACACTTTCAAGCGAAAGTCTTACGGGCATACGGTTCATGTCCGCTATGCCATCGAAAAGAGCTGTCTGTCCCTTGCGTCCGTCTATACCGGGAGCAAGCAGAAGGCTCACTTCGTCGATAAGTCCGGCGGCAAGAAAACCTCCGTTGATGTGTCCACCACCGAGAACTGCCATGCGCTCGACTCCGAACTCCATACGCAGTATTTCCATTGAACGGACACAAAGGCAAATACACCCCGGGCACCATTCGCAAAGGTTGGCATGACAGCATGAAAACTGAAGCTACTGAAGAGGGCAAAGAGGGCAACATGTGTATTTTCCGCAACGTGGCCGCCAAATACATGGAGGGTGAAAATGAGTATCGCGTCTATACCCCTGCGGAAGCTGCAAAAATAGACGGTAAACCTATAAGCCGCTTCATGCTGCGTGAAATAGCTGAGGATAAATGGAGTGTGGCGCTAATCCTCCGTGGGTTAAAGCAAGGTCGCAATTACAAGACTTATGAGGATAGGAGCTTGGAGTCTGACCTTGATTGGGAAAAGATTGACAAGGTGTGCATTATCCGTATCAAGAAAAACGCTAACGGCATAGAAGAGCGTGAGATTGTCGAGATAAGCAAAGATGAGGTGCGTTTCTGAGCGCCAAACTGAGGGTAAATGCCGTAAAACCGGCTCAAAGTGGTGTGGAATGTACCCCTGCCCACCAAACAAAATCAACTCCATAGTGAGGAGCTACGGAAATGCCTGATGCCGATAGAAGAAAGGTTAAACCGACAAACTATAAAAGATTATGACTGTTACTGTTATTTTCAGAGTTTGGCGCTTTAGAATCCTCACTATTACAGTGAAGCTCTTCTAACGCTGCGGTGCATTAAGAGTCACACCACGACTCTGCCCCGTATCGGTTTAACGTTGCAAATATAGTACAAACCCAATAAAAATCCAAACAAGATGAAAAAATCAACCATTTTTTGCGCTCTTCTCGCGATAGTTTTCGGAGTACAGCTCATTTCAGCATCAAACAACACTGTTGCGCCCACAGTCAATCAAGCGTCCGACTCCATAGCTGCCACCTTATAACGTGTGGTTGGCTAGTTTAAGCGAGATACCTGTATCAAAAAACAATTTCACCGATGATGACATCAAGCATATCGGGGCTTGCATCATAGCCCGCAAAAAGGTGATTCTCGGCAGAATCGGCAATCAGCGTGAAGGTCAATTGCGTCATGTCCGACACATATATACGATATTTCCTCGTTTCTGAAGCATTTCAAGATATTCCTGCGGCACTTGCTCGCTTACTATGCAGATGAGAGGCACACCGTCAATTTCAGAAGCGGGCCAGCGCAACCGACCGTGCGTGTCGACCGCTACCATGTATTCGTCCGAGTCAACAGCTTTATAGACCGATGTCATGCCGAATGGTGTGGAATCGTTGGCTCTGAACGGTTCTTTCCGGGCATTGTAATGTTCCATAGTCACACGTCCTTCAAGCTGTGTCGGGCAGTCGAGTTTCTCAAGGGTTTCGTAATATTCGTCGCCGCTGATTTTGTCAACCATCGAGCAGTCTATGCGTCCGTCGATAGATGCCACCATGTGGCATACTATGTAAGGTCTGTTCATTTTGCGTTTGGGTTAAGTGGTCCGTAAAAATATGATGCGGTGGCACCTCCGTCAATCAGGAAGTCGGCGCCGGTGATGAACGCTCCCTGTGGCCGCATCAGCAGTTCGGCCACGTTCGCCACCTCGTCGGCTGTGCCGGGGCGTCCTGCAGGGCATTTGGCGAACATGTTTTTATAGAAGTCGCCACGCGGCCCGTTGAACTCGTCGATTGCAAGCGGAGTGACGATTATGCCGGGAGAGATGGAGTTGATGCGTGCTCCGCGCTTGCTCCATTTCACGGCCTCAGCCATCACGCGCTTCACATTGCAGCGTTTCGCCATCTGGTAGGCATGGAGTGTATCGTTTATATTCTCCGGCTGGAGCATATCGAGCGAAAGCAGTTCCTCAGTCGGAGTCGTGGCAAGCAGACGGTCCTGTTCCGGTGTCAGGGCAGGCATACGGTGTCCGCTCTGGCTGGAGATAGTCACACCTGTTCCATCGGTTTTTATTACCTTGCCGACTTCTTCAAGAAGCACCGCTGTACCGTAGAGGTCAACACGCAGTATCGTTTCTATCGGTGCCTGACTGGGCGAAACTCCGGCAGCATTGACGAGCATTGAAATCTCGCCATATTTCTGAGCCTCGGCGATTAACGCAAGAATTGACTCGCGGCTTGACAAGTCCATTTCAAACGGCACGGTATCAAATCCGGCATTGTTCATCGTGGAGCATATCGCTTTGGCATTTTCAATACTGCGGTCGCCGACCACTATCTTCATGCCGTAGCCCATACGCCGGGCTATCGCCATGCCTATCTGACCCGCTCCGGTCAGTATCATTACTTCTTTTATCATTTTGCATCTAATTTTGAATAATGCAAAATTAGCATCTTGTCACCAAATAAATTAACCATAAATACAGAACTTATAACCATCATTGCGGTTTTAATAAAGCCATGAGGAAAATAACGTCTGCTTTGTAGTAAATTGAAATACTGTCGATACCAGACAAATTCAGATTTAAAGCGTTGTAAGTACACGAAATCGAATAAACTGAAAAAGTCGTAATTAGCATCAGTCTTCAGCCCTATTTTCAGAACTAAGGGTTATATAAAAAGAATCGGTGTTATGGTAAAAACCATAACACCGGAAAATGCGATACAATCAGATTTTGGAGCAGTTGGTCACTCAGGCGCATCCTATTTTCGAGCTACCTGTTGACTTCTGTCACAAGTATGTTTACTTGTCGTAGAGGTCTATATTTATATCAAACGGTGAGTCGAAATCTTTGAGCAGTGCATGCCTGGTGTCCTTTTCCGATAGGATTGCGTCCGAAGGGTCAATATGCCAGTCAATGCCGAGCGAGCTGTCGAGGATTGAGATACCTCCATCGGCCTCGGGATGGTAGAATTCGTCGCATTTGTACTGGAACACAGCCACATCGGAAAGCACAGCGAATCCGTGGGCGAATCCCTGTGGCACGAAGAACTGCAGATGGTTGTCCTCTGTCAGCTCAACCGCCACATGTCTGCCGTATGTCGGCGAGCCTTTGCGGATGTCGACAGCCACGTCGAGCACGGCGCCTTTGACGCAGCGCACGAGCTTGGACTGGGTGAACGGCGGACGCTGGAAATGCAGTCCGCGCATCACGCCCTTGGTCGAGCATGACTCGTTGTCCTGCACGAAATCAACGGGACGCACCTTCTCGTCAAACTCCCGCTTGGAGTAGCTCTCGAAGAAATACCCGCGTGCATCAGTGAATACCCGCGGCTTGATGATGACCACCCCCTCAATATCAGTCTTGATTACTTCCATAATATCAATCGAGGTTTTTGTTACCGGTCCTGTCCATCTCCTCGACAACCTTCAGCAGGTACTGACCGTACTGGTTCTTGAGCATCGGCTGGGCGAGCTCAATCATTTTCTCCTTCGAAATCCATCCCTGACGGTAGGCGATGCCCTCGAGGCAGGCTATCTTCAGACCCTGGCGCTTCTCGAGCACCTCGACATAGATCGAAGCCTCGGCCAGCGAGTCGTGGGTGCCGGTGTCGAGCCATGCGAAACCGCGGGGAAGAGTCTGCACTTTCAGTTCGCCATCCTTCAGGAATTCCTGGTTTACAGTTGTGATTTCCAGTTCGCCACGCGCCGAAGGCTTGATGCGTGCAGCCACGTCTACCACCTTGTTGGGGTAGAAATAGAGACCGACCACAGCGTAGTTTGACTTCGGATGCTCGGGCTTTTCCTCGATTGAGAGACAGTTGCCATCCTTGTCGAACTCAGCCACACCGTAGCGCTCGGGGTCATTCACCCAGTAGCCGAAAACGGTAGCCTTGCCATCCTTCTCGGCAGCCTTGACCGAATTTTTCAGCACGCCCGAGAAACCTGCGCCATGAAAGATGTTGTCGCCGAGCACGAGACATGCCGAGTCATCGCCGATGAACTCCCTGCCGATGATGAACGCCTGCGCGAGACCGTCGGGCGAGGGCTGCTCGGCATATGTGAACTTCACGCCGTAGTCGCTGCCGTCGCCGAGCAGACGCTTGAAACCGGGCAGGTCATTGGGAGTCGAGATGATGAGAATATCACGGATTCCGGCCAGCATCAGCGTGGAAATCGGATAATAGACCATGGGCTTGTCGTAAATCGGAAGCATCTGCTTCGAGACCCCCTTGGTAATCGGATACAAACGAGTGCCGGACCCACCGGCAAGGACAATTCCTTTCATGGCTGTTCAGTATTCAGGCTATTTCACGATGCCCTTCTCAAGATATTCGGCGAGGTTTGTGCGCACTGTCTCCCCTGCGCGCTCGACTGCCACTTTTGCCATGTCGGCATCGACCATGAGGTTGACAAGCTGCTCGAAAGATGTCTTTTTCGACGGGTCCCAGCCGAGGTTTTTTCTGGCTTTGGTCGGGTCACCCCAAAGGTTGACCACATCGGTGGGACGGTAGAAGTCGGGGGAGACCTCGATGAGGACTTTTCCGGTACGGGTGTCGATGCCTTTCTCATTCTCACCCTCACCCTCAAACCGTAGCTCTATTCCGGCACGGCGGAAGGCGAGCTGGCAGAACTCGCGCACGGAGTGCTGCTCGCCGGTGGCGATCACATAATCCTCAGGCTTTGGCTGCTGGAGGATGAGCCACATGCACTCCACATAGTCCTTGGCATAGCCCCAGTCGCGCAGGCTTGAGAGATTGCCGAGATAGAGCTTCTCCTGCTTGCCCTGGGCGATGCGCGCGGCGGCCAGGGTGATTTTGCGGGTGACGAATGTCTCGCCGCGGCGCTCCGATTCGTGGTTGAAGAGGATGCCGGAGCAGCAGAACATATTGTATGCCTCACGGTACTCTTTCACAATCCAGAAGCCGTAGAGCTTGGCCACGGCGTAGGGGGAGTAGGGATGGAAAGGTGTGTTCTCGTTCTGGGGCACCTCCTCGACCTTGCCGTAGAGCTCGGAAGTGGAAGCCTGATAGAAACGGCATGTGTCGGCGAGTCCGCACTGGCGGATGCCCTCGAGGATGCGGAGCACGCCGGTGGCGTCGACGTCGGCGGTGAACTCGGGCGAGTCGAACGACACCTGCACATGGCTCTGGGCGGCGAGGTTGTAGACCTCGTCGGGCCTGACCTTGTTGAGCACCTGTATTATCGACATCGAGTCGCCGAGGTCGGCATAGTGGAGATGGAAATTAGGATGTCCCTCGAGATGAGCGATACGCTCGCGGAAGTCCACCGACGAACGGCGGATAGTGCCGTGGACATCATATCCCTTTTCGAGCAAAAGCTCGGCCAGGAACGAACCATCCTGACCTGTAATGCCTGTGATTAATGCTTTTTTCATAATTTAAAGTACTGTATGTTTAATATTGATTATAATTTATAATGTTATTATTTTTGCTTTATTCCAATCAAAATTCCTTACCCCTGTAGAAAGGTCGGAGAATTGAAAATCCGTCAAAAACTTTCGCAGTTTATTTTCCGCACCTTTAAGCCCTACATAGGATTTAAATTTACGTGTGAGAGGAAGCTCCTTAATCATTGGTTGCCCGGAGTCAAGGTCACGGGGATGAATGTAACTAAGAAGATAATCTGAATCCTGCTTTGCCCATTTTTTTATTAACCAATATGGGAAAAGGCGAAAATATCCACCGCCCGAATAAATCAGATGGTGACCACGCACTTTTCGAGTGCTGATTGGGTATTCCTTTATCTGCTTGCCATTTACTTCTATGATTGCCGGTTCGCCGTTGCCATAACTTGGCATACCGCCATGTGCATGGTGCGCAGGAAATACCGAACAATCCACCTCAATACCAAGGTCATGAAGTATCTCAAACGCCCAAGCCTCACTCTCCCTGATTGAAAACCCTGGCGCTCTAAAATACTTTACTGCCTGTCCTGTAAGGTCTTGAAGAAGTTTTACCGATGAATCAACATCCTGACGAAACTCTTCAGGCGTCTGTTGCCATACCAACTGATGGGTCATGGTATGGGACCCGATTTCATACTTCTCTGCAATACGTTTCACTACCTCGGGATAGGTCTTGGCAATCCATCCGATTATAAAGAATGTCGCCCGAGTATTGGTGTCCTCAAGTATGCGGAAAATACGGTCGATATTCTCGTGAATACGCACCTCATAACGTTTCCACTGCTCCTCGGAGCGCGTGGAATCATTGTCGAGAAGGTGAAACCACTCCTCGACATCAAATGTCAGTATGTTCATTCGATATTTTAGTTCATTCCCGCCTTGGCTTTTCTAAAAGACGGAGATAATTGTTTCTTTATATTACCTATTGTTCCTATAATAAAAGCCATTGGATCGTCTATCCCGTTCATATCTTGATAATATATATTCTTTCCAAAGAATTTGAACCATGACGGTTTGGTTGAAAATTTTTTCTCCGCGTTCAAAAACCATAGTATTTCAAAACCTAAATGTCTGAGATATATATTACGTTCCTTCTTATAATTAGCATGAGGCTCTTTTTCATATTCGGAAGAAATAATATCAGCCCAATTTATTCCTGCAGCAAACGCAGTTTTCACACAAGCTGGAACACGAGGATTAAGTTCCATTATTAAAAGTTCTCCTGTACGAGGATCTTCTATAGTATCAAAATCTGCGAATCCAAACCAGCCAATCTCTTTTAATAATGAATATAATATCTGAATTAATTTAGGATTATCCATACTTTTACTACAGCAACTTGAACCTCCATGATTAGGATACCATCGATACTTACTGATAACCGAAGATTGTACTAAATCACCCCTCTCATTGATATAAAGTTGAGCCTTTACCTGCCCTCCTCCCTCTGGAATAAATTCTTGTATATGGCATTCTCCAAACTCCTGTACGACAAGAGGTATTTTAACGAGCAATTCCTCATAGTTTAAGGCTGGTGTAATACCTCTTGCCCCACATGATTTGTTTGGCTTTATCAATACCGGGTACCTTAAATCTTTGACTTTTTCTAAATCAATATCCGTACCATGCAAAACAACTGTTTTAGGGTGAGGATAATTTTTTTTCTCACACACCTCCATTAACCGATGTTTATCATATCCTCGTTCGAATATATCATAATCCGGTAAAACAAACTTGGTAAATTTTTGAATTTGAGACTTATACTTACTTAGTAAAATTGCGCCATAATCTGTCATCGGGATAATGATTGAATAATCATCCTTTTTAATAATCTTAAGCAAAAACTCAAAATATTTATCCACATCACTATCATTATGAAAAATATAGCGTTTTTTCACGAATCTACTTCCATATCCATATGTCAGTTTACTACTCACGATAACATGTACCTCATAATTTTTGCGTGTGAGTTCTCTCGCCATTGGGAGTGTCTGTGTAGTATCAGCTTGAATAAGCAATGCCTTTCTTTTACTCATAGTTAAATCCTATTTTTAATAACCTTTGCTGGTGAACCTACAGCAATCGAATAGGGTGGGATGTCTTGAGTCACTACACTATTTGAACCAATAACAGAACCTTTGCCAATAGTAACACCTGCAACTATGACTGTACCGGCACCAATCCAAACATCATCTTCAATATTAATATCCGCATCATAGTAATCTTGTAACTTAGATGGAATACTTATCGAATCAATACAATGATTGAAGGCAAACATCATCACATTTGCCCCTGTATGAACATAATTACCGATGCGAATATGACCAATTTCCTTCCCTGCTTGCAATACATTATTGTGATTTATAAGACAGTCTTCTCCAATTTCAATACGTTCTCCTTGCCGAAGAATAACCGTTGGGTGTATTTTGCTATGTTTCCCTATTTTCGCTTTACGCCGACCAACTGCCATATTAACTATAACATAAGCCCATAGAGATAACCAGTATCGCACTCCAGAGAGTGAAAATAATGAAAGTAATATATCTTTCAAATACGACACTTTGGAAGGTCGATTGAATTTTACTTTTGTTCCTCTCATCGTCTAACAAATGATACCGCTAATTCTTTTAATGTCCATGCAAATGGGGTTGCAAACCGAAACCATCTTTTAGGCTGTTGCACTGATCTAACAAGCCATTCAAGTCCCATTTTTCTCGCCCATTCTGGAGCTCGTTTTACAGTTCCTGCATAATATTCAAACACAAGACCAACACCCAAACATATAGTACTTTTAAGCTTAGGCTGTAGGAGTGCCATCAGCCGTTCCTGTTTTGGAGCGCCAAGACCTACCCAAAAGAATGTTGGCGAAAGTCGATTGATTTCATCTGCCAAAGCATCAATATCATAATCTTCAATTGGCTGGAATGGAGGAGATACGGCATTGACTATCTTTGCTGAAGGATACTCCTTAACAACCCGAGCTCTCATTTTCTCAATAGTCGAAGGTGTGCTACCATAAAAATAATGAGTATAACCGTGTTCAGCTGATTCATTTAGAAGCGCGTGGAAAAGTTCATTCCCTGCAACTTGACCGACATTTTTATATCCTTCATTGTGTGCAATCCAGACAAGTGGTTTCCCATCAGGCACAGTCAACAGTGAATTATTTTGAATTGCACAATAGACCGAATCATGATTAGACTGATATGCCACACGAGCATTGCTGACACATATATAACCATATTGATGATTACAAATAGCTGTATTGATGGCTTCTACGGCTGTTTTGAGATTAACGCGAGAAACACGAAATTTTCCTATTGAAAACCGTTGCATATTCATAAATTTTATCCTACCAATTTTTAGGTAGTAGATTATACTTAAGTTCGTTAAGATTAATGATACTCATTGATTATACTTGTGGCAACTTCGTAAACCAGACTAATATAATGTCAGATGCCCAGTAGTATATTCCAACGGATGAGTTGCTGTGGTTTCGCCGTGCTCGTAGGTGTTGATGCGATTGATTATCAGCGGTTCAACATTGTTGATGATTGTTTTTATGACATCGATAATGTCCTCGTACTCATCAATGTTTTCAAATGAGAAATGAAGCTCCGTCGCTTTGTTGTGCACAATACTATTGCGAAGATTATATACAAGTTTAGCGATGGTTATGGAATCACAAGTAGCTCCAATGGTCAGATTGTATTCTCGTTTGATGAAATCCTTAGCGTCTTGAGAGAATGATGAGATTGGGATATGAGCATCCAAATCCAAAAAGATTTGTCTTATACCACGTGGCACTTCTTCATTTTCAGCCTTAAATGCCTTGTTTACTGTATTAATTGTCTTCCTTACAAACCGATTGCGTTTTAGATTACCACTTGTCAGTTCTACCAGATGGCGACGGTAGACCATATTTTCTAATATCTGGTACATGTTAAGGAATCGACTCAATATGTCGTCGCAGTAATGACTTTCGCTGATTAATTCGTATACTTCAAAAAATTGTTCATAAGGCTTGCCTGTTGTGAAGGGAATTTGTGGTGCAAACTTAGTTGCGCGGTTGAATTCAAGTCTCGAATCCATTGAGTGAGAGCACTCGTTTACGTAATTGAAATGTGCGTAAGAGTATAGCCTCCATTTTTCAGAATCCGTGCTGACGGAATAGTTTGAAACAATCACATACTTATCAGGAGTTTCCGTAGTGACAAAATCCCAGAATTTCGATTTACTTACGGAATTACCAGATATTGCCGCCCATATGCGTTCAATAACTTTGAACATGGTATCGGACACTGAACTCTGACATTCATGCAATTTATCAGTGGTAGTAAAAGTGAAATCGTCGCCAGAAATCAAATGGAAGTGGCGGAAATAATGTTCGTAATCGGGTGCTACTGTGCCGATAGTCATATTAGAGCATACAGTAATCTCGTAATCGTCATTGTTGTCCCAAGATGATATCTGTCTGGCAATTCCCTCGTAGATTCCTAAAGTCCCATATTCTTCCAGAAACAAATCTTCAAAGTCATTGCTGTCAACGTCATCTTTTATCTCATCATAACGGTCGCCATTAATCTTTCCATCGTTTTTAAGTCGGGACGCAATGTCAAGAGAGATGGCAGAATAGACTTCACTTCTTCTCATTTTTGTCAGTAAAGGCTCTGTGCCAGGGGTATGACTCCTGAATGAAAAGATTTTTGAAATAACGGAAACAAGCTTTCCTGACAGCGTTCCCAACATTGGTGGACATGCTCGAAAGTTCCTGATAACTTTTTTGAAATTCATTCCACTTAACATTTTCGGGCGAAATCATTTCAATGTAACGTGTGATTTCACTATTATTAAAATCTTCTGAAGATTGCACCATCAACCCGATGGCCGCAAATAGGCCGCTCAGAGTGGTATCCTTAAGCATCCATGCCTGTATATCAGAATTGCGATTGAATTTACGCTCAATAGCCTGGAGCAATTTAACAAAAGAGACAATCTTATTTTGCGAGAAATATCCCGAGCTTCGTTCCTCCACGATATCATCGTCAATCCGAAGTTTGTTGACTTGATTGATGCGCAGAGGTCGATTCTGGATGTAGCTTTGCATAGCAATTACCACTGAGCTCATTAAAAATTCACCCTGACGACGGTTGCCATTCTTGACATCATTGTAGCGAGGGTCTTTCTCTCGGATGATTTTTATGCCGTCAGACCAACTTATGGATTTGAAATAATGCAGGAACATTAATTCATATTGATGGGTTGAAGTGACAGAGCGCTGACCGGCATTCAGGGTCAACATCTTCGCCACAATTTCCTCATCAGTAAGACCCGACCAGACATTAAACGTAATATCGTAGTCCTTATATTTCACTATGATTCTTTTAAGCAGCGCATTGTTGTCGGCGGTCAACTTGCGAATTTTACTGCGGTTCAACACTTTGCAGTCAATCAGACGGTGTCCTTCGGAAGATTGTTTTAACAACGAGTAAATTTCATCGAACGATAAGTCCGAATCGCCCTGCAACAGCGAATCAAGATAATATATTGCCCAAAGCCGATAAGTGCGCTGGAGTCCGTCAAGAATTTCAATATCGGTCATATCCAACCGGTTGTCAGAAATTTTAGACGTTGATGTGAACGAAAACGCCGGCATAGGGTCATCATCAAGAACAGAATGCCAAATTTTATCCAGATAATCGTTCTTGACAATTCGACGCTGAATATCAAAATCAAAGAAATCGGGTCTAAGCCCGCTAAGATAATCATATAAGTTGCACGCACCGAGTGTCCATATCACTCTTCCGTCATGTAACCCTTTGGTCTCATATGTTTTTATACGCATGGTAGGGTTGGTCGTTTGAACAACTTTGTATAGGTTAATTATCCAATACCTGTTAAAATATTGAGAATTCTATCCTCAAAATGCTGTATGGTGAAATTCCCATAAAAACGGTCATAGGCATTGACTGAGCATGATTGGCGCAAACTATTATCAGTTAGAATTGCGGAAATCGTGTTTGCCCATTTTTCCGGGGTGACATCATCGATTACAAATCCGGTTTTACCGTGCTCAACCATGTCTGCTATTCCACCTTCATTGGTAGAGATGACGGGCACACCCTGACGCATCGCTTCAAGAATGACAACGGGGAAACACTCATTTGAATAAGTGGTTGGAAAGACGAGAAGGTCTGAATTTGCTAATTCCTGCAATTTTGAATCGCCATATTTCGGACCGAGGTATTCAACATATTTTACCCTTCCTAAAATATTAAATTTTGTTAAAATTGGCTTTATCGCTTCTTCAAATTTCTCTAAAGTATACAATTGATTAAACCTTGTATATGCGGCTTCGCCCATTTTGTCCCTCAGAGAAGGATTTTCAATCAGTAGTTTAATCTTTCCGGCAAGTTTTTCCGGATTACTTTTTTGTGAAATTAAACCTGTTTCCCCGTCAATTATAATGTCAGGTATGCCTCCAACGGGAGTAGAGACGTGTGGTATGCCCTGTTGCATAGCTTCAAGAAGCACCAGTCCGAATGTCTCATTGGATGTCGGGAAAACTAAAACATCGCTTGATGCAATCTCTTTAGTTTTCTCATCTCCATATCGAGGTCCTATGTAAGTGACATATTCATCAAGTCCGCGTTTCTGGAGCTCGCTTTCAAACTTCTCCCGGTTGATTTCCTTGGTTTCGCCTCCTACAAAGCTGCATGTGAATATGCACCCTCTCTCTTTAAGTATTTTACAAGTATCAAGGAGAGTGAAAATTCCTTTGCTTTCTATAAGATTAGATAGAAAAAGTAAGCGAGGTATTTCATTTTTCTTTTTCTCCAGCCTCTTAACAGGGGGTATCCCATTAGGTACTATTACAACCTGCGAATGGTCAACAATCTCACTGATGTCTGGATAAAGACGTTCGGAGAGCAGAATAACTTTTGCATTGCAATAGACAGCTTTAAATAGGAATCTAAACAGAGACTTGTTCACATCCCGACTCATCCCCTTGTTGTGCTGATGGATTATGATGCGATTTCCGAAAAGCTTGCAAAGTAGCACGAAAGGCGCATCTTTAAGGAATCCGTTTCCATGACACGTTATGGCGAGATAACAGCTATCATACCGGTGCGTGCAAAGTTTCCAAAATGTTTTAAAGTAAGAGGAGATAAAACGCCAAATTTTTGCCGGAGATTTCTTCCCAATCTCATCCATCCGCCGCGATGTCGACAGATTGACCCAATCGAGATTTACAGCATCATTTATGATTTTGCTATCTTTGATATACTGCGTCATCATTGCCGACCCATGAACCGGAGGCGGCAACGGCGCAATCATGAGGACGCGAGGCGTTTTTAATTTGGAATTCATCATCTAGATTTGAATACAATACGAAATAAATTTTTCGCACGACATTTGCATGGCAACTTTCTAAAAAGAGTTGAAAGTAATTATGAGTATTATAGACATTTAAGGTTTACCAATAGCAGCCACCTTCCACTTTTTCAAATCCTTTTGGTCTGTCCTGAGGACGGGGAGAAACCCAATATTCATTTATGAAGTCTCTGCCTTCCCATCGCTTGCCTTTGATTCCAAAAACCAATTGGGTACACCCGCCCATATGTACAGCCTTTTTCCCAAGTGATTTGATATAAGCTGCAAGAGGAAAACCATATGCACCACAACCAAGAATAGCAATGTCAAAATCACAATGGGCTATCTGATATTTCATGCTTTCCATAGCATCAAACCAGGAGTCGAATTCACAATTACCACCTATAGAATTGACAGCCTTAATGGTGGATAGTGACGCGTAGAGCGGCAGAATTGACGGATTACGCCATATTTTCTCACGCTTTGTTGAGTATTGCTCTTCGATAAGCTCGGCGAACGGACTTACAACAAGCACATTCTTTCCCTTAAGAGTCTTAAACCAGCTGTTCTCAAATCCATCATTGTCCGGTCCGAGACATCCCAGTTTTATGCGTTCGGCTTGTCTCAGATGTTTTTTAAAGAAAAATTCCTCTATGCGCCAAGATGCCAGACAATCACACTGATTCATAGATTCAATCATTAGTTTTCCAAATTTCTTTACAGAACTTTCATTAACGGGGAAAAAGCCAGCATTGTTAAATAGCCCGCGAAAAGTCTTGTTCTTCACTAAGTTAGAAATGGGGGGGGGTAAAATAGACCACAATGTGGCTTGAATTTCCACACTTCCAAAGCGACCTATCATGCACGGAGCGTCGGATTGCAGTAGTTTAATCATTGCGGCTTGAGCGTCTTGTCCAATTAGTGGTGTCGGGCAAGCAAATTTATATAAGCTCATGGCAATTGAATGAGATAAATTACCCATAATAAATCAGGTTGAAAAAGTTATTTAATCAAATACATAATCCGGCTCCATATGCGCATGGGCATTGAGTTATAATGCATTGCTTGCCGGTATAGTGACTTTACAAATTTTGAAGATGCTGACGGGAATCTGAATGTGGATACAGATTCGTTCATTAATTCAAATTTGAAGCGGGAATAACGTCGGCAATTGGTGCCTTGACCGTCAAAACCATCATTACGTACCAGGCTCTTAATCGGAAATAAAGAAAGTTTATCTTGAATGAATTGGTTGAAACAGAAACGTATGGCCCAAGATTTGTTACGCCCCTCCTTGCAGCCTTGCAGCATTGAGAAGCAATCGGACCCTCCCCATTTGTTGAACGCTCGTTTTTTCCCCATCCATTCATCCCAATGAGTGAACGACCAGTCAACGCTTTCCCATCTATCAGCCCATGTTCCCCAGCCCCACGAACTGCTACGGGTGCAGAAATAAGCATCGTAAGAATAGTCACGCGGCGGACGCACTTTGTTGGTATATCCGCATATTGACCAGACATTTTTATCCATCTCATATCTGTTTAGCCCTTCATTCATGAATGTAAGGAAATTAGGCTGAACTATGAGGTCGTCTTCGAGAACTATGGCTTTACCATATTTGGCAATAACTTTACTTACACCTGATATTATTGATGGACCGAGACCTTGATTCGTAACTGAACATATTGTTGAAACGTTAGCAAACCCTGATATATGGTCGGCTATTTCCTTTGATTGTCCGACTAAAGTTACATCATCCTGTTTTGAGACACGAGGACCGTCAATAAATATGTATAAATCAGTGGCGCTTGCTTCGGGGCATTTAAAAAGTGCTTCAACAGTAGCCTTGAAAGAAGCGGGGCGGTTAAACGCAAAAATTATTACCGGGGCGAGCTGTTCCATAACTGAGGTATAAGTACATGAATGAAGTTGGTACAGAGAGTGATACACGCTGGAATGAATCCATGGTGACGTTTCCGGAACATGAAGTATTCAAATGGATTGGCTCCGGTCGGTGACCAGAAATGTTTCCATCGTTCACTTAATGATTTCGAAGAATCTGCCCATTTTGACATAGTTGGATGTGTATCACATATGCCACAAAATTCATCTACGACAACTATCGGAATGCCTGCTTCTGAAGCCCGCAATCCATAATCAAAGTCACCAAGACTATGGCGATATCGTTTATCTAACATCCCGAGTTTGTTGTAAACTTTTTTGGGTATCAGAACTATATTGCCATTGAATGTCACGGCTTTTGTTTTTGCAGTTTCCGTTGGCAGAATAAGAGTCATATTTTTACCCCGTGCGCCATAAGTGATTCTATTTGGCACATCGGATGCATGGCATGAACCTACCACAATGGCAGAATTGTCTCTTTCTGCCGTAAATATCAAGGCATTCATAGCTCCCGGCAACAAATCAGTGTCATCGTTCAGCCATAAATAAAAGTCATAGTCATCCTTTTCAGCTTCTGACCAGGCGGCATACATCCCGCGATTCCAATATAGAGTCCCATCGCCATGTATGATATGGACTTGGTGAAACTCGCTTCGTATCGCCTCGGATGTCCCGTCCGTGCATCCATCGTCGGTAAGAAACACATCCAAGGAATACCCTTCGGGAAGAGTTTGCCCATAAAGAGCTTTCAGACAAGCGATAGTTTTTACCCTACGGTTAAATACTGTGAGGAGTACGGCTATTCTCTTCATAGATTTCATAGATATCCAAGATTCATTAAAAATCAAAGGACTAAATGTCTATAAGTCTCTTCTAATTTCTGTTGATTACTACTTGGTGTTGGATTTAAAATTGACCTATACGGATATAATCTAGCAATGTTTATTGGTGATGAATATTGATAAATAGTTGGTACATTTATCAATATCAGTATCACTACAGAAACCCAGATAGTTTTATATCGTTTTATTAAGCCATAGAATATTTCAGCTAATAGAATAAAGTCAATTATGATGATATAATTCGTGAATCGAGCTGCTGTATATGCTAAACCTCCCAAGTACAAAAAGAATATTGAGAAAAAATAAACAGGTATAAAAAATGACGGCAACTTGATGTATTTCTTGTAACAAATATATAATGCCAGCAATGCTGATGGTTTGTATGCATACATAAGAAAATAGTTGAAATTATTGTTTCCTCCAGTTCCATAATAATTGCTTGCGTATGAATCACTTCCAAGAATTAGATTTATCATCTCTCCGATTAGTATTTTCCCAACTAATGCCAAAACAATTGCAGGGATAGCGACAAGATAAATATATCTTTTAGTAGACCAGGATATATTTCTCACTAATGGTAAGACAAACATCATCATTGCTGATGGATGAAAGTTGTATGCAATGAATACCACAATGTAATACTTAAACCATTTTTTTCTCACAAAAGCATCAAAGCCACTAAGTAAAAAAATTGAAACAGCCACAGTCTCACGCATTAATTCAAATTCAAGTTCAACGAATGTAAATGTACAGTAATAAATCAAAATTGGCGTGAAGAGATGTGGTGAGTATTTCCGAATTATACTAAAAATGGCTGTATTAATTAAAATCGCATTCGCTAATTGAAGTATTACAAAATTGTTATATATTGTTTTTAACGTCATAACATATAAAATCCATCCTATTTTATATCTGCTTCTGTTAGAATGTGAACAAAACTTTTTTATACCATCAATCCAATCTGGTGTGTCGAAAGTTGGATAAAAATCCCAAGAATAAGAATAACCAATATTATCAGCCCCTATATGATATCTTAACCCTGATAGTAATATAAATAAAATCATAATAATATAGAAGACTGTAGTTTTCTCTTTATTATGACCAGTTATATCATAATAATATACACTCCAAAGTATGAACAGAAATAATATCAGGTAAATCACGGGGATTATTTTTATTTTGAGAAAAATTGAATTTTATTTTTTGCTAAAATATACTGTGGAAATAATAAATAGTAGATTCTAATTCTTTGTAAAATTTTCATTAATCCAATGCAAATAATACATATTGTTATGGCTCCTATTAAACCTATTGACAATGTAAAAAATGGGTGTTCCATAAAGAAATCATAGTAATCCGTTGTAGGATAACACCTAACTATTAAAGAGATTATATAGTAATGAAAAAGGTATATCTGAAGAGTATATTTACCAATCATCACCATGAATCTTGAAATGAAATTATTAATGGATATGATGGATTCTACTTTTATGAATATAAGAAATATTGAGAAACTACTTGAAATGAACTGTAATTGCCTAGCATATTCTAAATCAAACAAGAATAATAAAATGTAAATACAAAATATAATAACTATATATTTCCATTTCAGACATTGTTTAATATATATTCTGGTAAGTACACCTACTAAAAATGACGGTAGATATTGCACAACCATCATTGTGCTGAATAGTCTTTCAAAATAATTTTGATGCGAGATAGTTATTTTGGGTGCAATCAAAACGCATATAATTGATATGAACAGATATGACAAATTAACAATTAAAGCGCTTTTTTTCGTATAGTTAGCAATTAAAGCATAAAGCAAATACATCTCAAAGGCTACTATGGTATACCAATACCCTCCTTTATAAGGATTGAATGGCACTGAAATTATGCTACTATCCCCATGCATACCATGTAAGCAGATAAAGAAAATAGAACATATCACTACTGTGGGATATAATAGCATTATAGCACGTTTAAAAATAAGTCGATTTGTTTGACCACTACTAAATCTATCTTTATATGAAAGATATCCTGTTATGAAGAAGAAAATAGGAAGCATAAACGTCTCCACAACATCAAAAACACATTGATAAGCACGCTGAAATATAATATTATCAAGATGGTATAATACAACAAGTATAATTGTTATACCACGTAAAATATCTATGGTAATTATTCTCCCTTCCATAGATGTATTATTTATTCCACCAACCACTTGCTCGGTTATTAAGGATTTTATCAATTTGTATCTTACCTATTATAGCTTGTACAACGTAAACTGTCGTAGGAATAAATAATAGACCAGGGATACCAAATATATTGCATAAGAATGACATGACAGGATAAGCTATTATAGCAAAGATAATATATATAACAAGTTGAAGATGAATCTTACCAATTCCATTAATCATGCACATATATATTCCTCCACAAAAATTCGCAAATGTATAAATTGCCTCACTAACATTTATACTTGCAGGAACAAGAACTTTTTTATCTACCCAAAAATTAATAAAAGGCGTAGCAATGAAATACATTATTATCGTAATTGGGATTACGATTAAAATCGATTTTTGCAAAATTGACATTGCTTTTTTCATCCAATCTAAGTTCCCTATCGCATATGCATCTGTGAATGCAGACCAAACGTTGCCTAAAATTAGTCCAGCCAACATTGTAATTATACTGAAGAATTTATGTGACAAATTATATTGAGTAACGACTTCGGGACCCAATGTGCGAGATATAATCACATTCATAATCTGATAAATGAACAACATTGATGTGGTTATAATAAAAAATTTGCCCCCAATTCCTAAAATATCTTTGATATATTTAAAACGGATGTAACCAATATGAGGCTTGAAACATCTATAACGTGTATTAAAAAAGATAATAGATGATATGACTAAGGTGACAAAAGGAATTCCTGAAAAAATTAAAGCTAAAGATGTTATTGAGCCATTTTTAATGGTTTTGGTCAAAATATATATTACAAGAAGTGCGCAACTTTGACCAATTACTTGAATGGCTGATGAGAATGCCGCTCGTTGATCAGCTACCAACATTGTTGAAAAAGTTTGAAAAACCATGTTTAAGCCAAAAAATGCGATTAAAGTTGCAAACGTCAACCGCAATTCGTCACAATATGAACTATCAATCTTAAGTATTGAACTCCAGTCAACAGACAGACTGATTGGTATTAGGATTGACATAAAAAATGCAAAAGAGATAAATAGCGCAGCATATGTAGTAGATACATATACTCTTGCCATTTTAAATTTCCCGATTGCCTTCAATGTTGTAAACCTGTTTCTGAAACCATTCGTTAATCCGATATCGAAAAAATAGAACCAACTCATTAACGAACTTAAGGTTAACCATATTCCATATTGTAATGGATTGACAAACTCAATTGTCAAGGGTACTATAAGAAACGATATGAGCATACTGACTCCCTTAAAAAAGAACGAAGCCATGATGTTCTTTTTTAGTAGTACGGTTCTTTGACTACCTTTAAACAAAATATACTGTATTCCTTTTAGTGACACAAGATATGAGTATAAGCTTCAACATATTTTTTTGCAATATCTTCCCATGAATATATTTTAAATGGAGGTTTATCCAATTTTTTGGCAGTTTTATAAAATTGCTTCAGTTGCTCTATGGCAAGAACATTATTTTGGAAATCACAAAAATGTATGTCTGTTGGCGAATCATACCCCCATGCCCATGGTAGATTTGAAAGGAGCAAAGGAAGTTTGTAAGCCGCAGCTTCATAAACTGCAATACATCCACTCTCGCCTTTGGACAAAAGTACATAGCCGCTTGCATTTGACTCGATACAATCCTTCCATTCATCACTGACATAACCGGGATAAAATACATATCTGTTATCGATTTCTGCTTCAAATTTTTTCCAATATGAATCAAGCTCGTTCTTCCCTCCAATAAAAACAATCGGTACTTGAGCAGCTTTAGCATATTTTGCTAAAAGCACAGATTGTTTTCGTTCAGAAATATTCGCGCATGATATAAGATATTTTGATGGAAAATTCAGATTCTCGATATTGAGATGAGACGAAATATTCAACGATTTGGGGTCATAAGCATGTGGTATTATTATCGTTTTGGAATCTTTCAGCGATGTTGGGAAATATTGAATCGCAGTCTCTAAATCGTATTTATGCATGAATTGTATACAATCCATGTATTGAAACATATTCCAATAATAAAGTCCTGAGGCTGCTCCTGGAAGGATGTCTAAAATATGATTTTTTATTATTGTTTTAAATTTTTGAATATTGGTTTTACTTGATTCAAAATCTAGAATTTGTGATAAAAAACACTTTTTACCATGCTCTTTAGCAATTTTAGCAGTTGTGACATCATTGGATAAGAAATGGATTATATCAAAATCTGATTGTGAGGCATCCCACCATTTTGCAAATTCAATATCGACTCCCAACTTTGCTATTTCTTGTTTTAATTTAAGTGCGTGCGTGGTTTTCCCTCCAGGTGTAAGAAAAGCACAGGTTCGATCAAATAGAAGGACTTTCATTATTGTATAATGTTTGATAATTTGTAATGTATTATTTTCCAATCAGTAATTTGCGTGACCAATCGGCAAAGGTTGCAATGTAATAAACGGAAAAAGGCATAAGAATACCAACTAAATATAGTAATGGTCTTGCGGGTATAAAGTTCTCAAGATAAACTTGAATAGGTTGATGGAGAAACATTATGACAAGTGAGGCCTCACCTAATAACGATAGAGGAATGGCTATTAACCTAAATCGCTCTAATTTTGATGCCATATAAGATAGACAGATGCATAACAATATTGCAATGAAAAGAGATATGATAGGAATACCATAATGGGCGCTCTTCATATCAATGTATAGTATTTCTTGGAAGTGCCATCCAACTATGCAACAAATAAATGCAATAAGGCTGACTATCATTCCGCTTTTCCATCCAAGCTCAGATAATTTGATAGATTGGTTGTCAAATATCATTCGAAGTATATAACCGGCATAGATAAACATTATCGCCATTGGGACTACGTGGAGATTCCACGGCAGCGGATAAGGACTAAAAGAAAACATATAGCCTATTATGGCGAAAATAAAGAATGAAATAATCTTTTTATCAATTAAGAATTTAGAAATTCGATTGTTTTGCAGAAGGATATTGAATAATATCTGTGCAAAAAAGAGTGTGGTGATAAACCAAAATGGTGCATAAATTCCACCTAATTTGGCTCCACCATAAAGTTTTGGCCAAATTAGCACCGACGCTTGAATACTGATGACTTCTGATAAAAATAGTATCCCTAAATAACTGATATATGGGATTATCAGTCGTTTGAAACTCTTTTTAATCTGTTCTTTTGTCGGAGTTGATGTTTTGAATAGAAAACCGGAGATAAGGAAAAATAATGGCATGTGAAATAGATAGACGAATCTACAGTTGAAATAGTGCCCGAACACAACGCTTGTAATCCCAATGCCTTTAAGTATGTTTAACCAAACAAATTTACCCCCCCCTATTTTATTGTTTATCAACATTTTGTATATTTAATATTAATCTCTTTTGAATAAATCTCTGGTGTAAACTTTGGTTTTGACGTCTGCGAGGTCGGGGGAGGTGCGGTTGGCGAGGATGGCTCGGGAGAGGCGTTTGAACTCAGTGAGGTCGTTGACTACGCGGGAGCCGAAGAATGTCGAGCCGTCCTCGAGGGTGGGCTCGTAGATGATGACTGTCGCGCCTTTGGCCTTGATGCGTTTCATCACGCCCTGGATTGATGACTGGCGGAAGTTGTCGCTGTTGGACTTCATGGTCAGTCGATAGACGCCGATGACACATTCCGAGTTGTCAGTAATTAGTCGTGAGTCGTTAGTGTAAACCGGATTGGTGGAGTAGTCATACCATCCGGCCATCTTGAGCACCTGGTCGGCGATGAAATCCTTGCGGGTGCGGTTGCTCTCGACAATAGCCGACATCATGTTCTGAGGCACGTCGGCATAGTTGGCGAGAAGCTGCTTGGTGTCCTTCGGAAGACAGTAACCTCCGTAACCGAACGAGGGATTGTTGTAGTGCGTGCCGATGCGCGGGTCAAGCCCGACCCCTTCAATGATGGCCTGAGAGTCGAGACCCTTTGACCTCGGCATAGGTGTCGAGTTCGTTGAAATAGCTGACACGCAACGCGAGATAGGTGTTGGCAAACAGTTTGACCGCCTCTGCCTCTTTCATACCCATAAAGAGCGTGGGAATATCCTGCTTTATGGCGCCCTGTTGAAGCAATGCTGCGAATGTGTGTGCGGCCTCTTCGAGCCGCGGCAGGTCGGCGACTTTCAAAATAGCCTCGTTCTCCGCCGCAAACTCAGGATTATCAATCACCTTGGGCGAACCTACTATGATACGCGATGGATAGAGATTATCGTACAGAGCCTTGGATTCGCGCAGGAATTCCGGCGAGAAAAGAAGATTGAGCCGCTCCACTCCCTTCGCTGCATATTTCATATAGAGCGAGCGGCAGTAACCAACAGGAATGGTGGATTTAATCACCATCACGGCGTTCGGATTGACTTCAAGTACCAGGTCAATCACTTCCTCAACATGTGAAGTGTCAAAATAATTCTTCACCGGGTCATAATTGGTCGGGGCTGCAATCACCACGAAATCTGCATCTTTGTAGGCTGACGCACCGTCAAGTGTCGCTGTCAGATTCAACTCTTTCTCTGCGAGATACTTCTCGATATATTCATCCTGAATCGGTGACTTACGATTATTAATCAACTCTACCTTTTCGGGAATCACATCCACGGCTGTGACATGATTATGCTGAGCTAAAAGAGTGGCGATACTCAGACCGACATAACCGGTACCTGCGACTGCTATATTCATATTATTTGATGTTTTGCGGTTGGATTTTTTCGTAATTATATAACATTGTCTGTACCCAAAGCTGTCATGCAGTTTGTTTTCTATACTTTGCAAGCTCTATTTCCAAGGCTTCGTGGAGGAAGGGATGGATGTCCGAACGGGAGGATAGATGTGTAAGGAGATGGTGATACTGGGTGGTGATGTCTTGTAAATTTCGTTGTTCAAATTGGGCTACACTTTTGGCAAAGTTGATATAAGCTGTTAGGGTAGGGGTGTCAAGCTTCTCAAGTTCAACTTCCGTTAGTGTGTAGATTTTAATCCAGCGGGTTTTATACTCAAACTGTTCCTTGTTGCCGAGATATGCGAACAGGTTTTCGTTTATAAGATAGCACAAACGATGATATGCCTCAAGCAATGTAATTTCTTGGAATCTTCCATGCCTTACTAACTCTTCAATCCATTCGCCGCTGATTTGTAGTGCATACGATGAATACCGATTTTCGAGTGTGCGATTGTCTCGATTGATTTCTTTGAGGAGCTCAAGCACCACATCTGTTCGTGAGATACTACTGTCTCCTTTAATCCAATGGTTCACGGTTTTCAGTCGTATTTCCCGGATATATTCTGAGTCATCTTTACCATGACAAACCCTGAAAAAGAAATCGTACGATTCGAGGAGGTCAGGAATGACAGATAAATTCATCCGTTTGCTTATAAGGATATCATCTAAGAGAATCCTGATTTCCTTTAGCCAAATTAAGCCTTGGCTTTGCACTTCACGAATTGAACTGTTCATTACTAATGGAAGTTGAAAACCGCCTTCACGCTCGAAAATTTTGCACAGCATGAACTGATAACCACATATAGCATCAATATCTGAAAAATCCACCTCAGATACATGGGGAATTTTATACATTGTATCAGTCATTTGAGTTAGTTTCTGTAATGAGTTTTTTCCGTAAGTTTTCAAACTGCTCGTCGGTAATCTTTGTCATCTGGCGTGGGTCAAGTTCCACAACCCATGAGCAGTTCTGTATGCCTTCAAGTTTCAATCGGTACGTGATTTTAGTTGTCTTGTATGTGCCTTTCTCTATTTGGTTGACCTCTTTCTCAAAGATGGCAGGGTGACCGCAGAATTCTCCACCTGTGATTTCTACTTTGTCTCCTTCTTCAAATAGGAATGTTCCTTCGGGATAAGCATCCATGCTGTCAACGAATTTACCCACAGCTCTTTCGTACTCATCGATAGACTTTTGTGGGATTATGGCATATGGACTATGAATACTTCTACTGCATCGGTATCCCCATGCAATGTCTCCGATATGAAAAAATAATTCGGGTAGTTCTGTTGCTCTTTTCTTGAAAAAGAGTAACCCAGGTATGACAGGACGTGATTCGCGTATGAGCTTTTTGTCTATACGACGGACAATTTCCTCCATCGGATAGAATGATTTTGAAAAATTTATCCCGACAGATTTTAGTCTGTCCTTAATTCGTTCGTAATTGACATGCGGGCGGAATTGCATGGCATACCAATCTTCTGGATTTTTTGATAATATACGAGAAACATGATTGTATACTTTCTCCTTTTGTTCGGCTGATAATTCGTTGCTTTTTGCAAAAGAATATACAGGATTCACGTTATTAACAATGCCGATGCATCCGGCGATATCAGCGGAAGGTATACCACAACGTAAGGCTGTAAGTGCCCATAAATCTGTTGGAAGATTATCTCCGTAGGAGGAGAGTCTGATTCCAACGGTATTCAATGCATCAGAAAAAAGCGAAGATACTGATTTTTTTAGCTGATTGGGAGTCCGTTCTGATTGATGTAGTGGGAACAGATACTTGTTCTTGGGTTTGGAATACTTTTCAACGATTGTTTTTACAGCTTCATCATGACCATTATAATCGTCTTTCTTGTATTTTGCCAGTTGGTCATAGGAAAGACCTCCATTATACAATGAAAAGAGGACTAAATCCTTGGCTAACTGAAGTCCCTGATTTTTGGAATAATCAGTCAAGACTAACTGTCTCAGCATGTTGAAGCATTTCGATAGGGAGTTTACTTCTAAACTTGCTTTAGACGCACTTTTAAGTGTGCTTTTTACCGATGCAAAGCAACCGTTGTCTATTATGAGACCCTCTTTTATAGCTTTGCCATATAAAGCCGAAAGTCGTAGGGTGTATGTCAATGCGGTGCCATGCGAATATCCATGACAGAATAGCCATGATAACCATTCATTAAGAAGTCCCTCTGTTATGTCTTCAAAACGTACTGGAACTCCACTAAGAAAACGACTGAATGAATCAATTGCTTGTTGCTGGCTTTTTCTTACTGCCTCGTTTGGGGTATTATCAATTTTGACCCGAAACCAGTCAATAGCAAAAATAGCATTAGTTGACAATGTATCAGTCATATATGGCTATTTTCCGAAAAAGTATAAATTGCAGGCAGGTACAATTCTTACCGACCCCCTGTTTTTTTGCCTTACAGCTCAACAGAGGTCCAAAACATATATGTTGTGATGCGGTTTTCACCGTTAATTTAGTTTGGTAAAAGGGCGGTTTTGATAGTATCTCTTATGAAGAGAT
>JAAGKN010000553.1_pt1 | contig 92308 bp, 78 predicted proteins | sample 6206371 | NCBI WGS metagenome assembly JAAGKN01 (sample SAMN11533720, study PRJNA540317) | gut metagenome | isolation source: fecal pellets from male and female animal of same cohort | host: Peromyscus leucopus | place: USA:CA | collected 2017 | reverse complement strand
TTGAGCGAGATCCAGTCGCCTTCCTTGTAGAGTCTTGCCGCCCATTTCGACGGTCTTTTCTTTGTAGTCGACTTTGATTTCGCCGGCGCCGGATACGCAGCATTTGCCCATGCCGCGGGCAACAACGGCTGCGTGCGATGTCATACCGCCGCGCATTGTGAGGATACCCTGAGCCACGGCCATGCCGCGGAGGTCTTCGGGAGAAGTCTCGATGCGGACGAGAACGACTTTCTTTTTCTTTTCAGCCCAAGCCTCGGCTTCGTCAGCCTGGAACACGATCTGTCCGGTAGCGGCACCGGGAGATGCGGGAAGACCTTTTGCTACGACTTGGCGCGCTTGAGGGCGTCTTTGTCGAATACGGGGTGGAGGAGCTCGTCGAGCTTTTGGGGCTCCATGCGCAGCAGGGCGGTCTTTTCGTCGATTTCGCCGGCGCGGAGCAGATCCATGGCGATTTTCACCATAGCGGCGCCGGTGCGCTTGCCGTTACGGGTCTGGAGCATCCAGAGCTTGCCGTCCTGGATGGTGAACTCCATGTCCTGCATGTCTTTGTAGTAGTCTTCGAGGCGGTGTGCGATGGCGATGAGCTCGGCAGCGCAGACGGGCATTGATTCTTCGAGCGAGGGATATTTGGCGGCGCGCTCTTCTTCGCTGATGCCCTGGAGGGCAGCCCAGCGGCGTGAGCCTTCGACGGTGATCTGCTGGGGAGTGCGGATACCGGCAACCACGTCCTCGCCCTGGGCGTTGATGAGGTATTCGCCGTTGAAGATGTTTTCGCCGGTAGCGGCGTCGCGGCTGAATGCCACGCCGGTAGCGGAGTTGTCGCCCATGTTGCCGTATACCATAGCCTGAACGTTGACGGCTGTGCCCCATTCTTCGGGGATCTGGTTCATGCGGCGGTAGATGATGGCGCGTTCGTTCATCCAGCTGTCGAATACGGCGCAGATGCCGCCCCAGAGCTGTTCCCAAGCGGATTCGGGGAAGTCCTTGCCGGTGTAGTCTTTAACAGCGGCTTTGAAGAGCTCAACGAGGCGTTTGAGGTCTTCGACATCGAGCTCGGTGTCGAGCTTGACACCTTTTTCTTCTTTGACCTTGTCCATGATTTCCTCGAAGGGATCGATGTCGGTCTTGGATTTGGGCTTCATGCCGAGCACCACGTCGCCGTACATCTGCACAAAGCGGCGGTAGCTGTCCCATGCGAAGCGGGGGTTGCCGCTCTTTTCGGCCAGGGTAGCCACGGTGGCGTCGTTCATGCCGAGGTTGAGGACGGTGTCCATCATGCCGGGCATGGAGGCGCGGGCGCCGGAGCGAACGGATACGAGAAGGGGATTGGCGGGATCGTCGAATTTTTTGCCTGTCAGGGTCTCGACGTGTGCGATAGCTTTTTCTACATCTTCTTTGATGCGTTTTACAACTTCGTCTTTGCCATACTGGGTGTATTCAGTACAGACTTCGGTTGTGATGGTGAAACCGGGAGGCACGGGCATGCCGAGGAGGTTCATTTCGGCGAGGTTGGCGCCTTTGCCTCCCAGGAGGTTGCGCATCGATGCGTTGCCTTCGGCTTTACCGTCGCCAAATGTATAAACTCTTTTCATCGGTAATGGTGTTTTTTATTTTTAGTTAGACTATTTGTTAGTATTTTTCTATATTTAAATGAGTGGGGTTGGTATGGTCCGTGATGGGATTGCATACCACACTGCAAATTTACACATTTAATACGACTTTAGAAAATGTAATATTAAAAAAAGCGCTAAAATACTTTGGTGGTATCAAAAAAAGTGTTACTTTTGTATGTTTTAAAACATAAGCGCACAGCATAGTGCGCAGAGTTTCCTATAGGTTTCACATATTTTATTTGGCAGGGATGGCTTATCTTGCCGTTTGATTGTCAGCGACATATCTACCATTCATTATGATTAAAGCAGCGCTCGAAAAGGTTATCAACGAGGATTTACACGACATTTGGTCAATACTCGACAAGGATGAACAGCGTCTGATTGTCGACAATTTTCATATCCATAATTTCAAGAAAAATCAAATTATCTACTCTCAGACCGAGGAGGCCGAGTATCTTTGGTGTCTTTTAAAGGGTAAGGTTAAAATTTTTAAGGACGGCATCGGCGGTCGTCAGCAGATTATCCGCCTATATCGTCCGGTTCAGTATTTTGGTTTCCGTGCAGCTTTTGCTCACGAGCCACACGGTTCAGCAGCGATGGCTTTCGAGGCTTCGACTTTGGGTGCTATCCCTATGAAGTTGGTTATGGAGCTTATCGACCGTAATCGCCAGGTTGCCTGGTTTTTTATCCGTGAGTTGGCTCATAACTTAGGCGGCTCGGATACTCGCATTGTAAATCTGACTCAGAAACATATCCGCGGACGCCTGGCCGAGGCACTGATTGTGCTGCGCGACAACTATGGCTACGAGGACGACGAATCGACCATTAAAATATATATGTCGCGCGAGGACCTTGCCAGTTTGTCGAATATGACAACGTCGAACGCGATCCGTACGCTGTCGACTTTCGTAAACGAAAAGCTTATAATCGTTGACGGGCGCCGTATAAAGATTGTCAACGAGCAGGCACTGCGCAAAATCTCCAAGTTCGGCTAACCTACTCCAATCTCGCACCTCGCGCCGGTTTATTTGTTCTGCGTACGAGCTTCAGCTCGGTGGTCACTAGTCGCGTGTTCGTCAGTCGCAAGCCGGAGGCTTACGTTCCCATCCCGCCTCGCACCTCGCCTCTATATAAAAAGCCCGCGTCAACGGGGCGTCGACGCGGGACATTGGTGAAACGAGCCACTTATCAATTTTGTGGTTGGGCTTTTTTAATGAAGCCAGAAAAATGCCGTTTCTGACAATATAACACCACGACCTCAAAAAAGGTTTTTCACCTGCCAATATTTTTTTTTGCATAAAAGCCGGTGGGAGCGGAAATATGTCAGGGTTGTCGACCTGTACATTTTTCCGCTCCCGGCACTGAAAATATCTACTAACTATCTATGCCGCAAAGTTAGCGCCTTTAGCCGGGCTGCCAAATACTCATTTATGAGTATATTTGCACAGTGGGTTGGTCAATGATTGTTAATTTAGTAACTTTGCAGTCGAAATTAATAAAACATCTATCCATTTACTCACAGCACAACCCCCTTATCACACAGATGCGCGGTCTTCTTTCGTTCTTTTTTGTACTTTTGATGATGCCACTGGGTCACGCCTTTGTGGTTTTGATGGCTCATAATATGTCCGGGGCATACCTGACGGCCGGCGCCGCTGCGCTCGGCGCTGTCGGCGTTGCTTTGGCAGTGTGGGCCAACCGATTCGCCAACCGTGGTTTAGCCGCGGCATTGGGTACTTTTGGCGGTGTGCTCGTGTGGGGCGGATGGGTCGAGTTTATATATATGAGTTATGCAGCATCGTTGGGCGTGCCGCCGCTGATCGAGGATGGCGTAGTGGTCACCAAGCCCGAGTATCTGATTATGCCTACCGCCCTACCCTTTGCGGTGCTGACTTTTATAATGATGATATACGGCGGCGACACGCGATGGGGCATCGTCAGCCTTATCAGGCGAATGCTGAACATACGGACCGAAAGCCGCGGAGCAAACCCTGGCATCTGGTCACTTGTCGAGCTTGTACTGCTGATTTGGTATGCATACCTGGCACTGCTATTGATGTACGACAAGGATATTTTGGGCGACCGCCATCCGGCAACCCTCATCTTTGCTTTTATATGCTTAGCCGTAGCAATTACATTGTTTGTCAAACAATTGCGCACACGCTCGTGGGAGTCGGGTATTCGCCAATCGATCGTAACGGTATGCATCCTTTGGACTTGGGTCGAGGTGATGATTCGTCTAAAGTTTTTTACCGAGATTTGGATTCATCCCGCCGAGTATGCCGTCGAAATGATTTTGCTTTTGGTGGCCTTTGTGGCTGTCAGTTTGTTCCTATTGCGCAAAAAAGATAAGTATGCAGATAATTAGTCCGTTTTCACGCACACAAAAGATGCGCGACCTTGTTTTTGCATCTCCCATGTTACTGCCGGTGCTGAGCCGTTTCAATATCCCGCTCGGGTTTGGCGAGTCCTCGGTATCGGATGTATGTCGTCAGCACCATGTCGATGTATCGACTTTCCTGACAGTGTGCAACTTTGTAATGGACCGACCCTACGAAAATCTGCCCGTCGACCTTGGCACACTGATTCGCTACTTGCGTAGCGCCCACCGTTACTTTCTTGACTACGTACTGCCAAATATCCGCACAAAACTCATTGCCGCGATATCTACCGGCATCCCCGGCGACTTTACTTTCCTGATCATCAAGTTTTTTGACGAGTTTGTCGACGAGGTTCACCGTCACATGACATACGAGGACGACACCGTTTTTGTCTACGTTGACGACCTGATAAACGGTCATCGCGACCCCGAGTTTGCCATCAATACTTTTAGGGATTCGCACAGTCCCATCTCATCGAAAATACGCGACCTAAAGGAGCTTTTCGTAGCCCACTACACAGCCGAGAATGCCCGCGTCGATATGCTCAATACTGTCCTTTTCGACATCATTACCTGCGAGCGCGAGTTAGTTGTCCACTGTGCCCTCGAGGACCGCGTTTTTGTCCCGGCTGTTCGCGCCATCGAGCACCGTGTCGAACAGAGTACACTCGAGACAGGGACTGATAATGACGAGGCAACCGACAATTCGGGTCTCGACGACCACGGCGACATAGTACTTACTCCGCGCGAACGCGACATCGTCACAGCCATTGCCCGCGGTCTGTCGAACAAGGAAATAGCCGATACACTGTTTTTATCGGTTCACACCGTCACCACTCACCGCCGCAACATCTGCGCAAAGCTCAACATCCACTCGGCATCGGGTATGACAATCTATGCCATTATGCACGGGCTTATCAGCCTTGAGGAGGGCAGTCAGCTTATCCGCTAAAGCTGAAAGGGATCGTCCGTTACCGGGTCGGCAAGTTGGCCTTCGGTTTTACTTGCCGTGGTTATATTCATAGCCTTTCGCAGCCAGTGACCGCGCACAAATAAGTAAATAAACACTGCTCCGCGCACCCCAAGTTCGATTGCCATAGCCAACCATATCCCGAACAGTCCCATAGTCGAGGCCAAAAGCAACGACAGAGTCAGGCGTACGCCCCAGATGCACGAAAAGTTGACCACGGCCGGCACAACCGTATAGCCCGCGCCGACAAAGACGCCATACGTAACGATGGCAGCTCCGAACATCGGCTCGACCCAGGCCTCGACGCGCAATGCCATTGTGCCAAGGGCTACGACTTCGCCGTCGGGCGTAAAAAAGCTCATCATCTCGGGCGCAAACAGCCACATCACGGCACCCAACAATCCCATAACGGCCATACCAATCAGTATCGAGATACGTCCAAAGCTGTGCGCAAGGTCACGACGTCCAGCACCGAGACTTTGACCGACCAGGGTCGTTGCCGCATCCGAGACACCGTATCCGGGCATATAGCACAGGCTCTCGGCCGTTACACCGAACGAGTTTGCGGCAATGGCGGCCGTTCCGAGCGGAGCGACAATCGCCGTTATCAATATCTGTGCACCGCACATCACCACACGTTCCAACGCCAACGGCCAAGATATAAGACACGCCCTGCCCACAGTGCTGCGCGTCACCTTCCAAAAATGACGCACACCGCGGGCCGGATGACTCAACTTGTCCGACCTATACAGCATATAGTATATCATATAACCACCGGCACATACCTCGGCCAGCAACGTACCGACGGCCGCTCCCGTTACACCAATCCCGGCTCCGGGGACAGTCATAGTCGTGCCGAAAATGGTTATGTCACGAGTGGGGAATATAAGGAAAAAGTTGAATACCACGTCGAGGACGCACATCACAACGTTCAGCACTCCCGGCACTAACATATTGCCCGAGCAGCGCAACATCGCCCCGGCAAGATAGGTAAGGTACAGTACGGGTATAGAGGCCGAGAAAATTGCGAAATACGCCGTACTGTCGGGCGTTATATCCGGGCCGCCACCGAGCAACAAGGGAAGGTACGGCGCTATGGCTAACCCAGCCAAGGCTACCACGACAGCCAAGGCCGTGACAACGACCATACCCTGACGCAGCACGTCGCGGGCATCCGCGGCACGCCCCGCCCCGACAAGGTGAGCAACTTGCACGGCATAGCCCGTACCGGTGGCCGTACCGAGCCCCCAAAACAGCCATGTCGTCGTCGCCACGAGCCCAATCGAGGCTGCCGGCGATGCTCCGAGGCTGCCTACCATCGATGCATCGATGTACTCCATCAATATCGTCGACAACTGGGCCATGATGGCAGGCCAGCTAAGCAGCGCTATCAGTCTCAGTTTTGAACGGAGCGTACCGATGCGGCCCGTCGATATCTCGCGCGACAGGTCAAATCCTTTTTTATCCTCGGTTGTATTGCTCATAAACGGATAATGGACCTCTTTGGGGCGGCTTTCACTTGCGAAAACCGTTTTTTTTGAAGTTTTTGGACCACAAAGTTACATAAAAATTCGCGATTTTGCGTAACTTTGCGCTATGATACACCATGATAAAGAAATACGCGGGGTATCCCGCATCGTGTTGACAACGTTGTTAGTAATCTTAGCCTGTCTTTTAACAATACAGACATCGCTTGCTTGTACATCGGCGATCGTCGGTGCAAGTCGGTCAGCAACGGGTCGGCCGATGATGTGGAAGCATCGTGACACCGGTACCGAGCACAATTTTATCGACCGTGTCGAAGCCCCCGGCCATATCGGCTATGTTGCCCTTTTTAACGGTGGCGACTCACTGCGTTGCGAGGCGTGGATGGGAATGAACGACGCGGGTTTTATGATTATGAACACTGCCAGCTACAATCTCGCACCCGACACCGCAAAAATCAAGGACCGTGAGGGCGAAGTTATGCGTCGCGCACTCGAGATATGCCGCACAGTAGACGATTTCACCACTCTGCTCGATACCCTGCCTCGGCCAATGGGCGTACAGGCCAACTTCGGTGTTCTCGATGCCTCCGGTGCCGGTGGCTACTTCGAGACCGACGACGTTGGCTATACACCGTTTCTGCTGTCTGACTCGCTTCCGGTTATCATTCGCACAAATTACTCATTTTCGGGCAACGACACCGATGGTTACGGCTATATTCGCTATCAAAATGCCCGTCACTTGTTAGGCGACAAGTTAGACACCGGTGGCATCGAACCGGCTGATTTTACCGAGGGTCTGTCGCTGTCTTTTTATCATTCGATGTTGGATTGTGATGTGTTGGCCGACGAGACGATGCATTGGGCTATAGACCAGGATTTTATTCCTCGCCGGTCTTCGTCTGCTTCGATTGTGATGGTTGCCGGAGAGACACCGGCCGACAACTATATGAACGTGCGCCTTGGCTATCCGCCCGTTGCCGACCTGTATACAGTGACCCTTTCTGACATCCCCGAGGCAGTACTCCCGACTGCTGATGGCCTGCGTGCCCCGGCCTGCAACGAGTCGATTGAGCGCAAACGCCTTGCCTTCCCCATCCAACGCGGCAGCGGCCCGCACTACATCGACCTCGACTACCTACGCGCCCTCCTCAAAAAATAACCGCACCACCCACCTTAGAAACACCAGCCCCTGACCTTAAAGAACACCCCCTCGCTATCCCTCGCGCTCCGCGCTCCCACAGCCCCAAAACAACCCAACGATAACCCCACTTTTTTCGTGGTTAATACCTGGGTGATTATTTGTTCAGCACGTTCCTCAGTGCTCTGTTCTCATCCAGCCTTTTTTTTACCGTGGCTAATACCCTAGGTCGGTCGTTGTCGGTGCCCTGTTAGCTATTACAGCGGTGTGAACGCGGAAGCGCGAAGTACCACCGTTGGTTATTTGTTCAGCGCCCGAGCTTAAGCTCGCTCACAAATTACAAATCAAAGTGGTTGTTTTGGCCTGAGGGAGGTCGGGGAGGTCGGTATCGGGGGAGAAGAGGCCGAAGACTGATGAGCCGCTGCCCGACATGGCAGCGTACGCAGCACCGGCGTCATAGAGTTCGGCTTTGATACGAGCAAGGAGCGGATGGATAGCAAATATCGATGTCTCAAAATCGTTTTTCAACACATCACGCCAGTCGCTGACCGGGCGATTGAGTATGTCGAGGATGTCGACCGAAGGGACGCTCGGCGTCACACCGGCGTAGGCCGCGGCGGTCGACACCGAACAGCCTTCAGGCTTAATTATCACGACTTTATATCCTGCTAATTTTGAACACAAACCTGCAATCGGTTCGAGGCGCTCACCGCGCCCCGATGCCAACATCGGTGTGTTATAGATAAAAAACGGGCAATCGCTGCCTACGGTCGAAGCTATGTCGGCCATTTCGGCTCGGGTCATTTCCAAGCCGATCAGGTCGTTCACTGCCATCACCGCAAATGCCGCATCGGCCGACCCTCCGCCAAGCCCGGCTCCGTCAGGTATTATCTTTTCGAGGTAGATGTCAACCGGACCGAAGTCGTGGCGCTCGCGCACGGCACGGATAGCCCGCATTACAAGGTTTTTTTCGGGCGGACAATCAACACCGCGGCCGGTGACAGTGAGGGTATCACTATCGCCGGCTGCGGAGACTATTTCGAGCACATCGGTCCAATCGACTCCGACCATAGCGGTACGGATGTCGTGATATCCATCCGGCCGACGGCGTAGTATATCAAGACCGAGGTTGATTTTGCAGTTTGGAAATACAACCATTGTCAGTCGAGTTTCAGGACGGCAAGGAAGGCCTTCTGTGGAACCTCGACCGACCCGATTTGTTTCATACGTTTTTTACCTTTTTTCTGTTTCTCGAGCAGTTTTCGTTTACGCGATATGTCACCGCCATAACATTTGGCCGTCACGTCCTTGCGGACTGCCTTGATTGTCTCGCGGGCTATGATTTTTGCTCCGATCGCAGCCTGGATGGCAATGTCGAACTGCTGACGCGGGATGAGTTCCTTTAGTTTTTCGCACATTCGGCGTCCGAAAGTCACTGCGTTGTCGGCGTGGGTCAGCGTGGACAGTGCATCGACGCTCTCACCGTTGAGGAGTATGTCGAGTTTAACAAGTTTCGACTCGCGGAAATCGTGGATGTGGTAGTCGAACGATGCATATCCCTTAGAGATGGACTTCAGTTTGTCGTAGAAGTCAATCACAATCTCACCCAGGGGCATATCAAAGGTCAGCTCCATGCGGTTGCCCGAGATATATTCCTGTTTCACGAGCTCGCCGCGCTTGCCAAGGCACAGGGTCATAATCGGTCCGATAAAGTCGGCGGTCGTGATGACCGTTGCACGTATATACGGCTCCTCGATGTGGTCGATAAGGGTTATATCGGGCAGGCCCGAGGGGTTGTGGACCTCGGTCATCTCGCCATGCTTGTCGTATACGCGATACGACACGTTGGGCACCGTGGTGATGACGTCCATGTCAAATTCGCGGCCAAGTCGCTCCTGGATAATCTCCATGTGGAGCAATCCCAAGAAGCCGCAACGGAATCCGAATCCGAGAGCAGCCGACGACTCGGGCGTAAACGTCAACGACGCATCGTTGAGTTGCAGTTTCTCGAGCGAGGTACGCAGATTTTCAAAGTCCTCGGTCTCGATGGGATAGACACCGGCAAACACCATCGGCTTTACCTCCTCAAAGCCGTCGATAGGCTGCGCGGCCGGGCGGTCGACGTGTGTAATGGTGTCACCGACTTTTACCTCGCGCGATGTTTTGATGCCCGATATGATATAGCCCACGTTGCCGGCCGAGAGTTGGTCGCGAGGCGACATGTCGAGTTTCAGCACACCGATTTCGTCGGCATGATACTCCTTGCCGGTGGCCACAAACTTAACGAAGTCGTTTTTGCGGATCGTACCGTTTACGATCTTGAAGTATGCTATGATGCCACGGAACGGGTTGAATACCGAGTCGAAAATCAACGCCTGGAGCGGAGCCTCCGGGTCGCCCTTGGGGGCCGGGATACGCTCGACGATGGCACGCAGTATCTCGGGTATACCGACGCCTGTCTTACCCGATGCACGGATTATGTCTTCGTGGTCGCATCCGATAAGTTCCACAATCTGGTCCTCGACCTCCTCGGGCTTAGCCGAATCGAGGTCTACCTTATTGACTACGGGGATAATCTCGAGGTCGTTGTCAATTGCCATGTAAAGGTTGGATATAGTCTGGGCCTGGATACCCTGACTGGCATCGACAATGAGTAATGCGCCCTCGCAGGCGGCTATCGAGCGTGATACCTCGTAAGAGAAGTCAACGTGTCCCGGGGTGTCAATCAGATTGAGGACATACTTTTCGCCGTCGAGCTCGTACTCCATCTGGATGGCGTGGCTCTTGATGGTGATTCCGCGTTCGCGCTCGAGATCCATGTCGTCGAGCACCTGGGCTTCCATATCCTTGGCGGCGACGGTGTTGGTGTACTCAAGCAGGCGGTCGGCAAGGGTCGACTTGCCATGGTCGATATGTGCTATTATACAGAAATTTCGTATGTGTTTCATTATTAGCAAGTAAGCTTATTTGCCATTTACGCTGACTTTATAAGTCAATTTATCGGCAACGATATCATAGGCTCCTACAACCACTTCGCCGTCTATAACAAACGACAGGTCGCTGACGGCCATGTTGAATTTAGTATCGTTCGAACCGGTGATTTTTGCTACGGCCGAATCAGTCGAAAATTTCAATACTCCGTCATCAGAAATCGTATAGGGTATATCAGCAATGGTCACCGCCGCGATTGTGTGGTCAGGGTACAACGAGAAGTTATTGATTGTCAACGATGCAAGACTTTTTTCAGGATTCAGTTCGACAACGTATATACTACTGTTGGTAACATGGTCCTCAACATAGCTGCTGGGTTGTACCACACGTGTCTCGCCCCATACGATATTGGTGGTAGGCACCGATAAAACCTCGTAGCGACCGTCGACCACAAAACGTATCCGTGTCGAACATGCATAGCGGTTCGATTCGTACCATCGATCGATCAGACTGAAAGTGAAGTCTGTAATCAAAGGACCTGCGCCATAGTTATTAGCCTTGAACTCAGGATTCTTTGTGCTGATTACTTTCCACGCCGAGTTGTCAGCGTTCCATTTAAGATTGCCCGATTTGAGTGCAGGGTAGGACACACCGCCGGGAAGTTTTAAACCGCTTATCGTAATGATAGAGGTCATATCCCCATAGTAATATTCGACCACGTAACTTACGTCGGTGAATATTTCTTTTGCTCCTGTATCAATATCTTTTACTATGTTATAGTATCCGGTAAGCGCTTGGCTGGTAGCAACTTCCTCCTCTTTCGAGTCAGAGCACGATGTTGCAAACAGTGCCAGTGTGGTGGCCAGGATGGCCGATTTTACGAATCTTTTCATACTTTGGTTTATTTTAGTGGTGGTGTTTAATCAATATTCATTCTGACGGTTACACCGTATGTCACCGGGCGTGCCCGCTGCACAAAGGCATTGCCTATCGACACGAAATAGAATGTGTTATATCGCGTGTCGGTGAGGTTTTCGCCCCAAATGCTAACCGAACCGCGGGCGTGGTTTACTGTCAGCGATGCACCGAGGGTGGCATAGAATTTTTGGGAAACGGTGTTGGCATCGTTCCAGTATATTTTGCCGGCGCCGCGAGTATTCAGGCTCAGCACAGGCGTAAAATTACCAATCGAGGGCAGTGTATAGTCGGCCGAGGCAAACACTGTATGCGATGGAGCGTAGGGCAGCTGTTTGCCGTGGAAATTCTGACGGCCGTTGTCGTACGACATAAAACGGGCATCGGTGAATCCGTACGACATATTAACGCCGAAACGGTCGGTTGGACGCCAGTGTCCCGAAAGTTCGACACCCAAACTGCGGGTGCGTCCGGCATTTGTCATTGCACGGCCCGTCGTATTGCCGTCGGGGAAGACGGTGAGTTGCTGGTCGCGCACACGCATAAAGTAGAATACGGCTTCGGCACTAAACACCCCGTCGGGGCGGGCATACTCGCCGCTCAGCTCGTAGGTCCAAGCCTTTTCGGGTTTGTAGGTGAGCATCTTTTCGATGTCGTAGGTCGTTTCTACGCCGGCGCTTTGCATCAGCTGCTGTTGGAGTATATCACTGAACATCTGGGTGTTATATCCACCCGCCTTATATCCCTTTGAGATACGCAGCGAGGTCTGCCAATTGCCCGTCTGATAACCGATGGCCAACTGGGGCAATATCTCGTTGAATGTTTGGCTCAGTTTGCCGGCATCGTGCACGGCTAAGGGGCGGGTCGCAAGGGGCACGAGAGCGCCGGTGGGCAGTTGTCGATACATCGTCACCGAGGCGTCGGCATCGCTGGCATAGTCGATAGCGACGTGTTCGATGTCCCAGCGCAGGCCCGCTTGGAATGTAAAATTACCCAAGGTGTAGGCACTTTGATGATATATGGCAAAACCTCCGTTTCGGGTATCGAAGTCACTGCCAAGCAACAACGACCGCTCGTCAAACTTCAACTGCATACCCGGCGGAAGCACGCGGCCGATGTTATCCTCGATAAGCTTGGAAATACCCGTATCTTTAAATGTCACAGGGGCTTTCAATGTTCCGCCTTTATAAAAACCGAAAACGCCCATCAGCCAGTTGTAGGCCCCGCGGTTGCCCTTGGCAAACAAATCCTGGGTCCATGTCCATTCGCGACGTTTTTGAGTAAGGGTAAAATAGTCAACGGGCAAAAAGTCCTGGTCGAGTGTCATATTGTCGTCGCTGTACTGCACCGAGGTCACCGAGGTGGCAATCATTCGGTTGCCGGTGTAGGTCGCCGTCAAGCCTTCGGTGACGTTGAGTCGACGATAAAATGTCGGATCGTTGTAGTCGATACGGCCTGTCAACATGCTCTGATAGGGATAGCCATCCTGGCGCCCGGCATTGACGGCCAGGGTATTAAGAACGCTGAAACGACTTTCGGGGTGCCATGACATTTTCCATCGTGCTCCGCCGGCATTCTCTGCACCGACGTGTTTATGGTCGTAGGCGTTGCGGTAGAATCCGTCAGTATGCGAATACTCGCCCGAAATCGACGAGGCAAGTTTCGAACTCAGTTTGCCGTAGTAGCCCGCACCGAAGCGAAACGTGTTTGCTCGGCCATATTGCACCATTCCGCGCAGTCCGTTGACTTTCCAGGGCGAAAGGGTATGGACGTTTATCTGTCCGCCCATGGCATTGCGGCCATTCAGCACGCCGACAGAACCGCGGATAACCTCGATACGTTCAATGTCGAACATATCAAAGTCATAGTTGTCCTTGTTTAAATACGGTACGTTGTCGATATTGAGTCCCACAACGGGCTGGTCGATACGCGCTCCGAGTCCGCGGACATATATCGACGAGGTCATGCGGCTGCCGTAGTCGGGCATATAAAAGTTGGGCGTCACTGTGCCGACATCCTTGATAGCTGTTATGTCGAGCCGCTCGATCTCGGCCTCGCCGAATCGTGTAACCGGCTCCAAGGGGTTGACGGCCATACGTTTTACGCCGACAACCTCGACATCGCGCAACTGCACACCGACGCTGTCGGGCGCCTCGGAGGCAATCGCCCCCGACGCCGTCATCATAAATCCGATTAGTGTGTAAATCTGTTTTTCCATAATAATCGCGACAAAGTTACGAAAAAAACTCCTAATGCGCCCCCTGTACCGCGGTCAATGTTCACAAATAACGTTAAAACTTCATTTTCGTCACTCCCAAACTTTGATAAGAGACAAAAAAAACGTAAATTTGCATCGCTCAAAGCAGCCCCTCCCCTCAATCGACTAACCTAACGAACTCACATTTTTTTTGAAATCACCCCATACCGGACAATATGGCTAAAGAATTTCCAGGCGAAGACCGAAATCTGGTCGAACGACTAAGAGAACCGGGTAAAGCGCGCGAGACCTTTAACGAGGTTATACGCATTTACTCCGAGCCTCTGTACTGGCAAATACGTCGTCTTGTCCAGGACCACGAAGACGCTAACGACCTGCTCCAGAACACTTTTATCAAAGCATGGTCGTCGCTCGAAAACTTTCGCGGCGATGCTAAACTGTCAACTTGGCTCTATAAAATCGCTATCAACGAAAGCCTCTCGTTCCTCGCTCGCGAACGCCGCCGAAATCACCTGTCGCTCGACGACCAACAGAGCGTCTTGGCAAATACTATCGAAGCCGACCCCTACTTTGACGGCGACAACGCCCAGATGCTCCTGCGTCAGGCCATCGCAACCCTCCCCGAAAAGCAACGCCTCGTATTCAATATGAAATACTTCGACGAGATGAAGTACGAGGACATATCCTCAATCCTCGGTACCAGCGTCGGTGGCCTCAAAGCTTCGTACCACCTCGCAACTAAAAAAATTGAACAATACATCAACGACCACCGCACCGACTAACGTCCCGATTGTTCAATATTTAAAAATTTCGACATCAATATTAAACCTTTCTTTGTTTGAGATGTCAAAACTACCAAACGACCGAAACGACAACTCGTTTAAACATATAAATTCATATTCGACTTAACCAAACGGTCAAAACAATTCTCCTATCTGACTTCGAAAATGAAACAAAATTCAAACATACTCGACGAATTGGCTTCCAAGGGCGATGGTATGACTGTTCCCGAAGGGTACTTCGAGAACTTCGCCGTGCAGATGTCGGGCAAACTTCCCTTCCGCGAGGAACTTGACGACATCACGCCCTCCAAATCGAAAGCATCCGCCTCGACCTGGATGCGTATTCGCCCGTATGTATACATGGCCGCTATGTTTGCCGGGGCTTGGTGTCTGCTCAAAATGTTCAGCATTATGAATGCCGACCCCTACGACACCAACATCGATAACTACCCCGCCCTCTCCGAAGCCCTCCAAAACGGACAATTTGTCAACGAATATATTCTCGACGACCTCTACGCCGACGAGATTTACCAACTTATGTCCGAAGACAACGACATCCCGCTGCCCGACGAAATCATCGACTACAACGAGACCGACCTTGGTCAATCCACCGACTGCATTTTGCCCGGTGCCGCTCAAGCCGACGACAACGTCGATGACAGCAACGACGACGGTATCTAAATTCTTTATAACCCTCATAACAAATCAACCTAACAGCCCTAACAATGAAACCTAATCGGTTAATTACATTCTTTATACTAATCGGCGCAATCGTTTTTGCGGCCAACCCCGCGTTGGCAAAACGCTCCATATCCGACAACGAACGCGAAGAAGGGCTCAAAAATATGCGCGAGTTCAGCCACAAGTACTTTCGCAAGCACCTGCAACTGTCTCGCGACCAGGAAACCAAGTTTTTCCAAATCTACGACCAAATGTCCGACGAACTTCTGCGTGTCGGCGCCGAAACCCGCGCCCTCGAACGCAAGATAACCAACGACCCCCAAGCAACCGACATCGAGATGGAATCGGCCGCTCGTTCACTCTTCGAACAGAAAAAACGCGAAGCCGACATCGAACTTAAATACTTTGACGAACTTAAAGAGGTACTCACAAAACGCCAACTGCTTAAGTTCAAGGAGGTTGAACGCGACATGAAAGCCGAACTCCTCAAACACGCCTCCCGCTACCAACGCCCCTGACCCTCTCGCACCTCGCACCTCGCACCTCGCACCTCGCACCTACCAAAGCTATTATAGCGGTGTGAGCGCGGAAGCGCGAAATTTCCCCTCTCGCACCTCACAACTCCCACTTCCCTCGCTACTTCTGAGTGATTAAAAAATAGACTTTAATTAGTGATGAAAGATTTCCGCCCTACCGCGGAAATTTTTTTATACCCCTAAACCATACCCCAAAACTCAAAAAAAATAGCTAACTTTGTCACACATAAACCCAATCAACCCCAATAACCCCGAATATAACCCCATATATAACCCCACCGATAACCCCGCATATAACCCGCGGCTCTGCCGCCAATAACCCTAATAATCATGAACCTTAGCAAAAAACTTTTGGCCGCTGCCATCTGCTTGATCTCGAGCTCGGCAGCTTTCGCAGCCGACGAACCCGAAGCCCCCTGGACCCTCGTCAACGCTCAGGACCTGCGCATCATCAACAAAGCCTTCGACAACACCGAACGCACATACTCGCGCCTCCCCGCCTACCTCAAGGACAGCATCCCCGCCGGACGCGACCTTTGGGAACGCCAACAATGCTCAACAGGCATAGGCGTGCGCTTTGCCACAAACTCAAAACGCATCGGCGTAAAATACGAACTCTTTTGGGATACACACATGATCCACATGGCCGACACAGGCCTTAAAGGTACCGACCTATACATCTTTGAAGGCGACTCGGTTTGGCGTCACGTTAACACAAACCGTCCATACGTCAAAAAAGATGCCGACGGCAATAAAACCAAGTGGGTCGAATCGACCTACGTTGAACGTCTCGACGGCGAAATGCACGAGTACATGGTCTACCTGCCTCTGTACGACGGCATCGAGGAGCTGTACATCAAGGTTGACAGCGGCGCCGTCATCACACCCGGCCGTCTCGACCTTATCGACAAGGACAGCCGCATCGTCGCATACGGAACAAGCATCCTGCAAGGCGGCTGTGCATCGCGTACCGGTATGGCATCGTCAAATATCATCAGCCGCGAACTCAATGCCGAGGTTATGAACCTCGCTTTTTCGGGCGAAGGTAAAATGGACTACTTCATGGCCCGTGCAATGGCCGAAATACCTGATGTAGACGTTTACCTGCTCGACCCGGTACCGAACTGTACCGAAATGATGTGCGACACCTTGACATACGACTTTGTTAAGATACTGCGCACACTACGTCCCGACGTCCCCATCGTTATGCTCGAAGGCCCGCTATATCCCTACTATCGATACGACTCGATGTTTAACAAGTATCTGCCGGCCAAAAACGCAGCTTTCCGCCGCAACTACGAACGCCTCAAAGCCGAAAACCCCGACAACCTCTACTACGTCACCGCCGAAGGCCTTGACGGCGTCGAAGACGACGGCACCGTCGACGGCATCCACCTCACCGACCTCGGCTTCCGCCACTACGCCGACAAAATGATACCTATCCTGCGCCCGCTCCTCGAGCAGTCAAAGGCACGCAAGGCCGGCAAATAATCGGGTCAGTTTAATGGTTTAATAGTTTAACAGTTTAATAGTTTAATAGATTGGGGGGGTTGGAGTTTAGGGATTTAGGATTAGAGAGTGAAGGTTAGATTATCGAGTTTATCGAGATTATCAAGATTATCTAAAACCTCCCTCGCACCTCGCACCTCGCACCTCGCCTCTCGCACCTCGCACCTACCAAAGCTATTGCAGCGGTGTGAGCGCGGAAGCGCGAATAAAAAACCTATGGGGCCTCTGGAACGGCTCTGGTTCTCTGGTCTAAAATCGTTCATAATTCTCACTTCACACGTCCCCTTGCACGTCCTCGAAGCTAAAATACAAGCATTCATCGCCGCGTCAGGCTTGCTGACGTCGGACACTGATGTCGGTGTCGCCCTCAGCGGCGGCGCTGACTCGGTTGCCCTCTTGGCCGCCCTCGTCGCCCGTGGCTGCAACTGCACCGCGTTGCATTGCAACTTCCACCTCCGCGGCGAGGAGTCGGACCGCGATATGCACCACGCCGTCAACGTCTGCAAGGCCCTCGGCGTGCCAGTCGCGGTCAGGCATTTCGACGTCGAGGCTCAGCGCCGCATCACCGGCGAATCGGTCGAGATGGCCTGCCGTACGCTGCGCTATGACTGGTTCAGGGAATGGGGCAAACCCGTTGCCGTTGCTCATCATCGCGAGGACAACATCGAAACTTTTATGCTCAATCTGCTGCGCTCGTCGGGCATCGACGGCTTGACGGGCATGGCCCGGCTTAACGGCAACATCATACGCCCCATGCTCGATGTCACACGCCCCGAAATCGAGGATTACCTCGCCACAAAGGGTCTGGGCTATGTCGTAGACAGCTCGAACGCGTCGAACGAGTTCCGCCGCAACCGCCTTCGCAACGTCGTCCTGCCCTTGCTCGAGGACAACTTCCCCGGCGCCGGGAATGCCATCGCGGCCTCGATCGAGCACCTCAAACCGGCGGCGCTCCTTGTCGAAGACGCCGTCAAAATGTGGATCGACAGCGTCGAGGGCAGTCACGACCACGTCAACATCAAACGCCTTATCGGCCTGGCCGGAGCGGACCGCGCCCGTTTCGTCATCTTTCAATGGCTAAAGGCTGACGGCATCAACGCCACGCAAGCCGCCGACATCGTACGCGCTGTCAGTGCCGGGCGTTCGGGTCAGGTCTTCGAACTGCCCGGCGGGTCGGCAGTCCTCGACCGCGGCGTACTCAATATCCACCGCGGCGAGGCCGTCAACATCGATGCCGAGTGGACCGTCACCCTCGATGCCGACATCAACGCTCCGGTCAAAATCGAGGTTTCGCGATGCCCTATCGACCGGTTTAAGCCCGGCCGCAACCCTGCCGTCATCTACCTCGACCCGGCATCGCTGCCCTCCACGCTCACCATCCGCTACCCGCGGCCCGGCGACCGCTTCAGACCCTTTGGGCTAAAAGGGACCAAGCTGCTCAGCGACCTTTTCAACGACCTTAAAATCCCCGCCGAGCAACGTAGGCGCACTCCGCTGCTCACTGACGGCACAAACATCATCTGGGTCATCGGCCTGCGCCCCTCGGCCCACTACCCCATCACCGCCCACACCACCGAATACCTCCAACTCACCCTCCAACCGCGCTGACCGCCAACCCCTCCCTAACCCTCCCCGCAGGGGGAGGGAACCAACAGCCCGTCGCCTCTCGCCTCTCTTTTCTCTGTTCTCGTCTCCCTTTTTCCGTGGTTAGTCCTCTCAAAAGCTATTATAGCTGTGTGAGCGCGAAATCTCCCCCCTCGCCTTTCGCTCCTCGCCTTTGTTTTGTCGCAGGGCGGAGGCCTACATTCCCAGCTCGCCTTTCGCCTTTTACAAAGCGACGGTGCCCGCATCGACTCCCTTTCGGGGTCGATGCGGGCACCGTCGTTTTGAAAAGGTCAGCTTACTTCTCGGCTTCGGGAGCGATGAGCTTGTAGCCCTTGCCGTGGATGTTGATAATCTCGATCGAGGGGTCGTCCTTGAGGTGTTTGCGCAGTTTGGTGATGTAAACGTCCATCGAGCGGGCGTTGAAGTAGTTGTCGTCGATCCAGATGGTCTTCAAGGCAAAGTTGCGCTCGAGAATCTCGTTGACGTGGGCGCAGAGCAGGCTGAGCAGCTCCGACTCCTTGGTGGTGAGCTTGGTCACCTTGTCGCCGATCATCAGCACCTGCTTCTGGGTGTCGAAAGTGAACTTGCCAATCTTGTACATGGTGATCTCCTTGCCCTTCTTGCCTTTTACGCGGCGAAGGATGGCCTCGATACGGAACACGAGTTCCTCCATCGAGAAGGGTTTGGTGATATAGTCGTCGGCACCGATTTTGAAACCTTCGAGGATGTCCTCCTTCAGCGACTTGGCTGTCAGGAAGATGATAGGAACTTCGGAGTTGACGGTACGGATTTCCTGCGCAAGCTGAAAACCGTCCTTTTTGGGCATCATTACGTCGAGTACGCAGATGTCGTACTTACCTTTAAGAAAAGCTTTATATCCGCTTTCGCCATCAGCAAAGAGGTCGGCATTGAAGCCCTTTTGCTGAAGATATTCGCGAAGCAGCATACCCAGGCTTTCATCGTCTTCGCAAAGAAGGATTCGTGTACGTTCTTCCATAATTTCTGTATATTTTTTAGTTAGTATTTTCTATTTTCGAATAGCTCAATAGCGTCTCAACTCTAAACCTTAAACTATTAAACTAATAAACTATTAAACCATTAAACTAAAATCACGACTTGCTCAGCGGCAGGATGATGATAAACTTGGTGCCGTGCCCAATCTGGCTCTCGACGGTTATCTGTCCGCCGAGCTCGTCGACCATCTTCTTGACGTATGCCAGTCCGAGGCCGAAGCCCTTGACGTCGTGTCTGTTTCCGGTCGATACCCGGTAGAATTTCTCGAATATCTTTTTCAGGTCATCGCGCCTGATGCCTATTCCGTTGTCGCTGATTACGATTTCGATGCGCTCGCCGGGCAGGTCGCGCGACGATACTGCCAGCTGGAGCGGTTCGTCCTCGCGGCGGTATTTGACGGCGTTGTCGAGCAGGTTGAAGATTACGTTGGTGAAGTGCATCTCGTCGACTTCGACTATGGCGTTCATCGCATCGAGGTTCGAGGTGATGTGTCCGCCGTATTTCTCAACCTTGAGTTTAAAGGTGTTCACAATATTATATATAACAAGGTTGGCATCGACCTCCTCGATTTTGAGCGTAGCCTTTTTGCCCTCGAACATCGACATCTGCAGCACCTTCTCCACCTGGAAGCGCAGGCGCTTGGTCTCGTCGTTGATGACGTTGGATATCTGCTGGAGCATCGCGGGCGATTTGCGCACGGTCTGGTCGTTGAGCATCTGCGCCGCCAGCGAGATCGACGATATGGGCGTCTTGAACTCGTGGGTCATGTTGTTGATGAAGTCGTTTTTCATCTCGGAGAGCTTTTTTGCCTGAATGCCAAGATGATGACAAAGACAAAGGCTATCAGCAGTATGATGGTGAACGCAAACGACGGTATCATAAACGACATCGACGAGTAAACAAAGTCGTCCTTGGTCGGGAAGTAGACTTGCAAAAAGTACTGTTTGTTGATGGGGTCGCGCGGAAACAGTGACTGTACAAACAGTGTGCCTTCGTCGTCGGGGGTCGGGTCGAAGGCCGCGGTCTTATACACCGGTACGCCGGCGCGGTTCACTATCGCATACTCAAAGGGCAGGTTAAGGCCCAGCGTGTCGAGCTCCTGACGCAGGTATTTGCTGACAGTCTCGGGATTGAGGCGCTCCATAATGGGTCGGTCGCTCGATTTGCTGATGATGTCGAGGATTACATCGTCCATAATATTTTTCTGGGCGATATACTGCTCAGACATCTTGTAATTCATCCGCGGACTGTATTCGGGCGCAAAACCATACCGGTCGCTGTTGCTCAACAGGTTGATTTTATTCGAGTTGCCCTCGATAGTCAGGTTGCCGCGCAGTCCGGTCGATGTCGTAAAGGTGTAGCGCACACCCGTCTCGCCGATATAGCGGTTGTATATCGACGACGACTCGATGCTGTCAACATCCTCGTCGAGGTAACGTCGCGTCTCGTCGTAGTTTACTCGTGCCGTGACGGCATGCAAACTCTGTTTTACGATTTGCTCAAACTGGTCGTAACGCATCCTGACCATGTTGCGCATATAAAATATCTGCATCAACAACAGCCCGATAAGCGCCACGCCCATCAATATATTAAGTATCCAGATTGTCTGTTTCTTCATTGTCGTTTCGAGGCTCGGGCTGCTTACCCGAACTATATAGTTTTAACACTTGAAACTTAAATTTGTTTTAAATTTTTTAAAATGCGTGGCCGATTGCCATTTTAACATTTCGCGTCAAAATTAACATAAAAATGTGAAAGCGCAAAATTCCACACACATTATTTAATGTTAAATTTTCCAAAACCCCTTTTAACTATCGAGCCATAGCGCTCCGCCGGGACAACCATCCCCACGCAGTGCCTGACGCTCCGCTGGGTCAACCAATGTCATGGGACAGACGGATAGCGCCGGAGGCGCGTGGTATAGCCAACCCCGGGCGTGAGCCCGCGGGAACCGACCTCACCTCTATCCAAGGCACCCCGGAGGCGGTGCCCATATAGTCCCCAACTTTCGCCTCTCGCCTTTCGCCTCCTTCTGGCTCTATGGCCGCTCTGGTCTCTGGTTTAAAATCTGTTTAGTAGTTTAAAACTCCCCGGGTCTCCGGCGAGGCTTTGGGTCTCTAATCAAAATTCACAGGGGGGTGGTGATTTTAGTAGGTTAAAAGGTATGTTATGTTAGTAAAAATTAGTAATTTTGCGGTTGAAAAGTGTATTACATTTTTCCTTTGCCCGTCGGGACCGTGCTGCATAGCCGGCAAACGAGCTGCGCACATAGCGAGCCACCCCGCGAGGCAATGACCTACAACAAGCCCTGTCGCCACCCGGCGCACAGCGGCCAACCCATAGGGGATTAGATACTTACGACACTGAAAAAACTAAATTAATAAACTAACTTTAAGCAAAAATTTTATGAAAAAACATCTACTGCTATTTCTTTTGGCGGTATGTTGCTGTATAGGTGCAGCGTCTGCCGGCGAAATGAAGATAGTGTTTAAAAGTAGTACCGGGACATCTGATGCTACGAGTGTTATTTCCGGAACCACCCCAAGCTCATATATCAGCGAAGGAGCGGATTTTATTTCCTCTGTTTCAAATACTTCCCAAGTATATTTGGGAAAGAGTGGATATGGCCTTAAAATAGGGTCAAGCAAAAATGTGGGTAAATTCACTCTAAACCTGAAAAATAAGGCAAAGGTTACCAAGGTTGTAATCAATGCTGCAAAATTCAGTTCGGACACGGGAAATATAACTCTTAATAGTAAAAATGCCACTGCTCCGAGCGATAATATGACCTATACGCTTGATGGTAGCGAAATCTCTGCTTTGACTATTGCAACTACAGCCAAACGCGCATACATCAAGTCGATGGTTATCACATATGAAGATGAGCGAGTCCCTGCTGGTCAGGACGCTCAGGTGGTTTGGGTGGACATGTTGTATAATGAGTTGCCTTCTCTTACTATTGATGAAGACCAATTATATTGCTGCTTTCCGTGGAGCAAAGCTGCTAAGGCAGAACCAACCAATTTCACCGTTGCTCCAGGTGACGTAAATATTGTAGAGTACGACAAGGATAGTTATACTATTGTGGGCGGGAGACCCGGCTCGACTACTCTAACTGCGAACTGGGACGCATTCGATAATTACGCTGCCGGCAGCGCATCGATTAATGTAACCGTTCGCGCTACCAAACCCATCGTAACTCCCGACGGCATACAGACTACCGTCTACATGAACGACCAAGACCCCATTTACTATGGTGTTGACGGTACAGCTGACTGGTTGAGCCACGATGGCGAATTTATTTTCTCGACAGCCGGAACAGCTACAGGTGACACTTATCCTTCGCTCGAAGGTAACGAAGGCGAACTTCGTCTGCGCATCAACGGTTACCACGGTGGCCAGGTTACTATCTCGGCTCCCGAAGGTTATCTTATCAAGAGCATCAGCGCTATCAACACTAACGCTGCCAACACAAGCATCTCGTTTAACGACAACGTAACTGCATCGGGCGTAGCCTACGTCTTTGACGAAGCTACAAATTCGGTGGTTGTTAAAGCCATCGCCGGCAGCCAAAATACAGCCTACCTTACACAATTCGATTTTGTTCTTGTCAAAGACCAAGCTCCCGAACCTGTTAAACCTGCGACGCCGGTATTTAACCCCGGTGAGGGCGAAGTCAAGGCAGGTACTCAGGTTACGGTTACCTCCGAGGGCGCTACAAGCCTTACATATACGATCGAATACGACGGCGCCGCTGAAGATGTGATGGCCCAGGTCGCAGGCGATACATTTACATTCACTGTAAACTATGACTGCACCGTTACTGTCGAAGCATCTAACGAGGCCGGCAAGTCAGAGGCAACTGCAATATATCTGATTGCACCTAATGTACCCGAGAAACCGACTTTCTCGGTTCAGGATGGTGCGCTCAACTTCCTTTGGCCTGTCACTATGAAGAGTGAAGGCGCTACTTCGCTTCGCTACACTTTCAAGTATGCCGACGAATCGAAAGAGGATATGACCTCGCAACATAGCACCGGCTCGTTTACATATAACGCTACCGAAGCTGTGACAGTTACCGTTGTCGGTATAAACGAAGACGGCGAAAGCGAACCTGCCACTCTGACCTACACCATCGCCAAGCCCAATAAGCCGACATTCAATTTGGTTTCTGATGAAAATTCCCCCGGTTACTATTCGGTTGAAATTGATGCTGACTGCGGAGAATACCCCGAAATCAATCAAACTCGCAGCCGTACATTCAAGGCATGGCTTGACGGCGAAGAAATTGAAGTCGGCAGCAAGTTGGTAGGATCGACCTATATTGAAGGCACAGCTCTTAAAGGTAAAAAAGAATGGACAATCACAGCCCTTGTCTTTGTTGACGAAAGTGGTTTTGTAGGTCCTGAAAGCGACATTGCAGAATTCAAATTTGTATGGCCTGATGCCGGCGTACCCACAATCAATACCGAACTTACAGTCGAGGACGGTACAGAAGTGACCGTTACGGCCAAAGATGCCAACTGGGTATTTGTACAGGAATACGACATCACCGGCGAACTCGTTTCTGACGAAAACGGCAACACAATGCCCTACTACGCACTGCCCTATACCTTTAACGTATCGAAGATGCACCGCCGTTATAAAATGATAACGTGCAACACACACTACGCCGTTGACAACTACTCTGAATCCAAAGAGTTCTTCTTCGACATCAAACCCGAAGGCGCTGCTGCCGCCACCGGCGAAAGCAAATGGGTCCGCGTAACAAGCAATACCGAACTGCAAGCCGGAGACCGCATTGTCCTGGGACTTAACTATACCACCAGCAAAGTTAACAAAGACTTTGTAATGGGTACCATGAATCCCAAAAAGAGCACTAAGACATGGAGTGGTATAGAAACGAGCTTTGAACGTCCCACGGATGGTGCTTGGTGTATGACCGAATTGCCCGAAAATACTCGTATTATCGAACTTGAAGGCACCTCTACTGCTAATGTATATAAACTTAAAGCTGGCGAGCAGTATTTTACATCTAAATCGACCGATAACGGTCTGTCACTTGCAAATGCAGGTGCTGAATATACTTTCAAGAACCTCGATGCTACTACAAAATATACCGGTGCGACAATAGACATCGTTCTCGGTAGCGACCGCGGTATACGATTTGCTAATCCCAACTTTGGTTTCTATAAAAATGCCACAACCAGTGTTGACAATAACCGTCCCATCGTAATCTTCAAGGAGGTTAAGGAGGCAGCTGCCCAGCCGCTGACCTACGACTTGGTTGTCAGCTATGCGCCTTACACCGGCGAGGTTGCTACTCCCGATGCAGGCGAGGTTGTGGCTCTCGATGCTGATGCTGCCACGAACCACACAGCACAGTTCACCGCCGGCGACGACAATGTCTATACCGTCGCTCTCGACGCTGACAAGCACCTCTGCGGTCAGTTCGTAATCACCGTCGAAGGCGAAGCTCTTGCCGGTCACCTCAGCGAAGCTAAGACCGACTTCCACAAAGGTTTGACCGAAAACTGCGGAGACGAACACGCTCCCTACGTATATGTTCAGCACAACGCCAACGAGACTGACAATACTAACAAATATGGCCTCGTTATGGCAACCAACTCGGGCGCTGTTGCTCTGTCGACCAACCCCAACGACTACCACGGTCAGTTGGTACACCACCAGAACGCCAAGATGACTGTCAAACTCGACCCCTTCATGAGCCGTCCTGTTTTGACAATGACTACCGGCGTTGCTACCGGTGTGGATAACGTTGCTGTCGATACTGCCGACGCCGACGCCATTTACTACGACATGGCAGGCCGCCGCATGCAAGGCAACCTCACTCCCGGCGTCTACCTCGAAGTACGTGGCGCCCAAGCCCGCAAAGTCGTAGTCAAATAAACCGACCCTGACATAACAACCCTACCGAGGGGCCATCGACCCGCCTGCAAAGGCCATGTCGATGGCCCCTGCTTTATCAAAGCCGAGAGGAGAGAGGCGAGAGGCGAGAGGCGTTGCATCCCGATATATCCCGTTGCATCCCGATATATCCCGTTGCAACGCCCACATCTCCAACCTCCAAAAACCCCTCCGGCGCTCTGGAAAATCTATGGTACTATAGTCTTTATACCCGGCTCGCAGCTCGGCAGGCCCGGACGTCCGCAGGACGACCCGGACAGGGTGTACGGTGAGAGCGTCCGCAGGACACTGATTTAGTAGTAACCGCGTACACCGAGACGCAGTCGAGGTGTGCGCGGACTGGTCTCAGCGCCCCCTCCCCGGGCGTCCGCAGGACGCCGATTGTATCAGGGCTGCCGGATATCGTGCTTGCTTTAATCGGCGTCCTGCGGACGACCCTGATGAGGGTGGATGACATGTCCGCAGACATCTCGCTTCGCTTCGATGTCTGCGGTTACTGCTAAATCGTTGTCCTGCGGACAACATCGGCAAAGGTGGACAGCCATGGCGTCCTGCGGACAACATCGGCAAAGGTGGACAGCCATGGCGTCCTGCGGACAACATCGGCAAAGGTGGACAGCCATGGCGTCCTGCGGACAACATCGGCAAAGGTGGACAGCCAGGGCGTCCTACGGACAACATAGGCAGTCATCCGAAGTACTCTGCGGACTACTGAGGCTGTATGGTAAACTTTACTAACATTTGATTTTTTCTTCGCCTAAACAGAGATATGAACAGAATACTTATTATATTTGCTTTGGCGGCCGCGGTGGCCGGCTGCTCGGGCAATGGCAACAGCACGGGCAGCGACAGTCGCTCGCCTCTCGCCACCGAACCCGAACGCATCATCACGCCGCCACCGGCCAGTGATGAGAAATCCCATACGCCGTTGGTCACGTTGCAAGTGACACCCGACAGTTCGGACAAGACGGCCGCGCGTGTACTCATCATCATTCAGGACTCGACAGCCGAGGCCACCGAGGCTGCCCGTGCACGCTATATAAACAATGTATCGGCGCTGACCAACACCAACATCGCCGATGCCGAGCGCACCCTTGACGCCGGCATCACCTACACCCTCGACGATGGCACGGCCCTGCGCGACTGGGTGGCGGCCCTGCCCGTCCTCGACAAGCTGACCGAGACCGACGGCGCCGACATCGCAGTCGCTGCCGACAAAAATACCGACTACAAAGTCATGAACCTCCTGTTCGAGACCCTGCGCAACGCCGGCCTCAACAAATTCACCATCATTACCAACCTCAAAACCCAATAACCCCACCAACCCCATATATAACCCCGGTAACCCCGCTATTTGTTCAGCGTTCGAGCTTTAGCTCGTATTAATCACCAACCCCGCATATAACCCACGGCGCAGCCGCCCATAACCCCTTATATAACCCTCCCAATGAAAACCGCACTACTCATTGCAGCACTATCCCTTGCCGGCACAGCACAAGCCCGGCTGACAACCGTTGACAGCATAGCCGCCGACCCCGGCCGTGCCGGTGGCGTATACTACGCCTACCCCATCACCGACGACAGCCAAGTCGTGACCACCCCCACGCCAAAAGGCTACGAACCCTTCTACGTAAGCCACTACGGCCGTCATGGCAGCCGCTACCTTATCAGCGACCGCGACTACGAATCGGTTGTCAACCTCTTCCACGACGCCGACCGGCGAGGCGTACTGACACCTCTGGGTCGTGACGTGATGAACCGCCTCGACACCATATATGACGAAGCCCGCGGATTAGGCGGCGAGCTCTCGCCACTCGGCGCACGTCAGCATCGCGCCATCGGACGACGACTCATTACGCGTTATCCCCAGATTTTTAAAGGCGAACCGGTCAACACGGCCACCTCGACCACGATTATGCGATGTGCTCACTCGATGTTTGCCTTTGTCGAAGGACTGAAGGAGGTCAATCCCACCCTTGTCATACCCCGCCAGTCGGGTCAGCGCACAATGGACTATATGAACTACCACTCGCCCGAGTCGGCACCCTACTCGAGCCACGACGGCGACTGGTACCAGGATTGGCGCAAATTCCGAGCCGAGCAAACAAACCCCGACCGACTGATTGCCTCGCTGTTTAACGACAGCACATACATCCGCCGCCACGTTGACCCCGTCGAGACGATGTGGGGCCTGTATTGGGTTGCGGTCGACCTGCAAAACATGGAGACACCCATCCGCCTCTACGACATCTTTACGCCGCAGGAGCTGTTCGACCTTTGGCAAGTGTTCAACTTCAACTTCTATGCTTGCAACTCGTCCTACCCCCTGGCAAACGGTGCCCACGTCGACAATGCCAAGAACCTGCTCGACAACATCATAACCACTGCCGACGACTACATCGCCACGGGCAAAAACGGCTCGACACTGCGTTTTGGCCACGACGGCAATATCATACCCCTTGCCGCCCTTATGCAGCTTGACGACTGCGCCGCCTACGAGGCTGCCCCCGGCCGTCTGCACGAGGTATACGCCGATTACGCCATCAGCCCCATGGCCTCGAACATCCAGATAATCTTTTTCCGCAACAAAAAGAACCACGACGACATCCTTGTCAAGTTTTTGCTCAACGAGCGCGAGACAGCCATCCCGGCACAGACAGACATGTTCCCCTACTACCGTTGGGAGGATGCCCGCGCGTGGTTGCAGCGCGCACTCTACACCCCCGCGGCCGAGTTTATTCCCAAAGAAACCATACGATGAAAATACGCTTTTTGGGCACCGGTACATCGACCGGTGTCCCTCAAATAGGCTGTAAATGCACCACATGCACCAGCACCGACACCCACGACAAACGCATGCGCGCCTCGGCCATAGTCACTACCGACAGCGGCCAGAACCTGTTGATTGACTGTGGCCCCGACTTCTATCACCAGATACTGCGTGCCGGGTCGCCGCGGCTCGATGCCCTGCTTGTGACGCATACCCACTACGACCACGTCGGGGGTATTGACGACCTGAGGCCCTACTGTGCCTCGGTCGAGGGCGGTTTCCCGGTCTACTGCCGTGCCGACGTCGACAAAAACCTGCACGACCGCCTGCCCTACTGCTTTGCCAAGCATCTGTACCCCGGTGTGCCGACCTTCACCATCCACGACATTACCGAGGGCGTGCCCTTCAGCATCGGCGACACCGAGATACTGCCCGTTGCCATCGGTCACTACAAACTCGACATCCTGGGTTTCCGCATCGGGCCGTTGGCCTACGTCACCGACTGCAAAACCATGCCCGACGCTACGGTCGAGGCCCTTCGCGGCGTCGACACCTTAGTTATCAACGCACTGCGCCGCAAAGAGCACATATCGCACATCACCCTCGACGAGGCCCTCGAGCTGATACGCCGCATCGGTCCCCGCCGTGCCTACCTCACCCACCTGTCGCACGACATGGGCACGCACAGCGACACCGAACGGCTTCTGCCGCCCGGTGTCCACATCGCCTACGATGGCCTGACCATCGACGTCGGTTCCGTAGTTTAGTAGTTAGAGGTGGGGAGGTTAGATTATCAAGATTATCTCGATTATCAAGATTATCCAAACCCCCTTTCGCCTCTCGCCTCTCGTCAGGCGTTTGCGTAGGCCAGCACGGTGGGCGATTCGATGTCGACACCGTACTGCCGAGCACGCTCGAGGATGTTGCGGGCAAGCTCGTGTTTGAGGCTGTCGGGACAATAACGAAAATAAGCCTCGGCGGCGCGTACGTGGGCCGCATCGGGCATGGGATACTCACGGCGATCGGGAAGCCCGAATACCGAGTCGGGTAGCTCGCGGCGCTCGGCCGTGTCAAGTCTGTCGTTCATAATACTTTGGTTTTAGTTACTTATGAACATAGAACACACCGCGGCAAAAAAAGTGCGATTTTTTTCATAATTTTTTTCACGAAAAAATTAGTAAATATCCGAGGGATTAATTAATTTTGTGCCATGCAAAATACGACTCCACACATTTCGATTACAAAAGAAGCATTGGCGGAGCTTCCGGTCGTTTCGTATCCGGGTGGTATTGAAGCTGTTACCGTTGTCGACACTGCCGCTAAAGCCCGCGTGGCCCTACGCGAGCTCAACAAGTACGACCATATAGGTTTCGACACCGAAACACGACCGTCCTTTCAGCGTGGACATGTAAACAAAGTAGCCTTACTCCAACTATCCACCGGCGAACACTGCTTCCTTTTCCGCCTCAATCGCGCCGGCATCTTCGATATGGTCCGTCCGTTGCTCGAGAACCCCGACATTATCAAAGTAGGTCTCTCGGTCCACGACGACTATAATGCACTGCGCCGACGCGGCGACCTTAATCCGGCAGGTTTCCTTGACTTGCAGGACTACTGCCGTACGTTCCATATCGACGATATATCACTGCAAAAAATTTTTGCAATCGTCTTTGGCGAGCGCATATCCAAAACCCAGCGACTGACAAATTGGGAGGCCGAAACCCTGAACGAATCGCAGCAGATCTATGCCGCCATCGATGCCTGGGCATGCCTCAAACTGTACCGCTACATCCGCAGTGGCCAATTTAACCCCGTCGAGTCGCCCTACCTCCAAACGCCCCAACCCGAAACGGCATTATGAAAATAAAACGTTCGACACTCGTCCCGCTGCTGTTAGTTGTCTACCTCGGCGTGATGGTCTACCTTGGTTGGCCCGACTACAAGCGCGGAGCCACGTCGCCGGCGCTGTATTTTGGCGGTACGGCTTTTACGTTGGCCGTCATCGTACTATTGCACTTCAACCTTAAAAAGCGCGACGCACTGCGCCGTCAGCGTCAGGCCGAAGCCGACGAGATTGAACGTAAAAAAAAGGAGAACGCCTCCACCTCAAACACTGACACGACACCCGAGGAAAAATGACACGCCGCGCCGTCTCGACAATACTCGTTTTGGCTACCATCCTCGTAGTCAGCCTTGTTCCGTCCTGTCGCTGTGTCCGTGCCGACGGCAACACAGGCGACGGCGACACACTGACAAACCGAGCAGCCCTTCTGCGTCTTATCGACCACCAAAACGGCATTGTCAGCGCCCGCATCCTCGACCCGTGGAACGAGGGAGGCACGCTGGGCACCTACCTGTTAGTTGACCGCTCTGTTCCCGACGATTCCATCCCCGCTGTTGACGGCGCCGTAGTCATCCGCGTACCGGTGCGCTCAGCCCTTGTCTACTCGAGCGTACACACCGGTGGCTTTGAGGAACTCGATGCCCTCAGCGCCGTGACGGGCGTTGCCGACGGCAGCTATTTTACCTCGGCCTCGATGCGAAAAGGCATTGACAACGGCTCGATAGTCGACGTGGGCAACTCGATGTCACCCTCGCTCGAAAAAATAGTTGACCTTGCGCCCGAAGTCGCAATCATATCGCCCTACGAGAACTCGGGCAACGGCGTGCTCGACAAAACCGGCATCGCCATTCTGCCCATGGCCGACTACATGGAGACCACGCCGCTCGGACGCGCCGAGTGGATACTGCTAATCGGCGCACTAAACGGCAAACTCGACGCTGCACGCGACATCTACACCCAAGTCGAAAAACAATATGCCGAAATCACCGAATTTGCCACCAAACAGCCCGACCAACCCCTGACACTCAGCGAAGTACCTTTTAATGGCGTGTGGTATCAACCCGGCGGCGCAAGCTATATGGCAAATATGATACGCGACGCCGGCGGTCGTCCCCTGCTCGATGATGACGCCTCGACCGGGTCGGTCCAGATGGACATCGCCAACGTGTACGACCGCGCTGTGGGTGCCAACGTTTGGCTAATCAAAACAGCCGGCGACATAACCCCGGCGGGCATCGCATCGTCGTCGAAACTGCTGCCCGGCATCCGAGCCTTCGCCAACGGCAACGTATGGAATGCCAACACATTGCGCAATCCCTACTATGACGACATCGCCTTCCACCCCGAAAAGATTCTGCGCGACATGGCCGTCATCATCCACCCCGCGCTGACCGACACCCTCGGCGCCCCCGCGTACTTTGCCCCGGTCAGGTAGCAAGAATTGTGAAGGGTGATGTGTGAAGGGTTGATAACGTAGACCTGTGAATTTTCAGAGAACTCAGAGTACTCTGACGTCTATTAGTCGCAGGCCGGAGGCCTACGTTCCCATCCTCGCCTCCGAACAAACCGGCAAAACCGGGTGTTTAAATTTAAAAGTGATATTTTTTAGTAAACAAGCCTCGTTTATTAAAAAAAATTACTATCTTTGTGCTGACTAACTCGTATCGTCATCTCGGTGCAGCCCAAAAGGGGTTACCCGATGTAGCGCACCTCCCTTACTAACCGAAAAATGCGGTTGTGACAACTCGCCGCGAGGCTGACGTGCCGATCACCGTATAACATACATTAATTCACTAACTGTTAAACGTTTAATCTTTTATTAATTATTTTTCTAAGGTCCGGAATAAACAGACAAACAAACTCCTTAAACTAAACTTTTTATCATTTTTATCAACGGCGCAGGGAACACCTTTCAGCTCATTTTATATAACTATCAGCGCCGGCTCATTCCGAAATTTACACTCTACACAACATCATGGATACTAACGATAAAAAACCAAAACGCCCCCGCATCGGTCAAACCACCGACGGCGAAGCTACGCATTACGAAAAAGTAACTCCCGGTCAGCGCGACGATAATCAGCAGCGACCCTATCGCACAAACAACTACAACCGCCAGGGCGGTTACAACAACTACAACAACCAAGGCGGCGGATACAACCGTCAGGCCGGTTACCAACAGCGCCCCTACCAACAGCGCCCCTACAACACTGAAAACGCTGACGCCGAAGGCCACGAATCGACCGGCAACACCGGCAACTACCAGCGCGAAGGTGGATACAACAACTACAATCAAAACAACTACAATCGCCAGGGCGGTTACAACCGTCAGGGTGGTTACAACAATAATCGCCAAGGCGGATACAACAACCAAAACCGCCAGGGCGGATACAACAACAACCGTCAAGGCGGGTACAACAACCAAAATCGCCAGGGCGGTTATAACAACCAAAACCGTCAAGGTGGTTACAACAACCAAAACCGCCAAGGCGGCTACAACAACAACCGTCAGGGTGGATACAACAACAATCGCCAAAGCGGATACAACAATAATCGCCAGGGCGGATACAACAACAACCGTCAAGGTGGATTCAACAACAACCGCAAAGGCGGCTACAACAACGACAACGGATTCCAGACACGCGGAAAGAGCTTTACGCCCCGTCCAAAGCGTATCGAATACGAAATGCCCATACCCGATCCCAACGAACAGATTCGTCTCAACAAGTTCCTTGCCAATGCAGGCCTCTGCTCGCGTCGCGAAGCCGATGAGTACATCCAGACCGGCAAAGTGCTTGTAAACGGCGTACCGGCAACCGAACTCGGCACAAAGATCACCCACAGCGACGTGGTGGAATACGACGGCAAGGTTGTTACACTCGAAAGCAAGTGCTACATCCTGCTCAACAAGCCCAAAGACTGCGTGACCACCAGCGACGACCCCAACGGACGTCTCACCGTGATGGACCTCGTAAAGGGCGCTTGCAACGAGCGCATCTACCCCGTGGGACGTCTTGACCGCAACACCACCGGTGTGCTCCTGCTCACCAACGACGGCGACTTCGCTTCCAAACTCACCCATCCCAAGTATGTGAAGAAGAAGATCTATCACGTATGGACCGACAAAGACATCACCGAGGAGGATATGCAGCGCATCGCCGACGGCATCGAGCTCGAAGACGGCGAGATCCACGCCGACGCCATCAGCTATGCCACCGAGACCGACCGCAACCAGGCCGGCATCGAGATCCACTCGGGCCGCAACCGCATCGTGCGCCGCATCTTTGAAGCACTCGGCTACCACGTCACCAAACTCGACCGCGTCTACTTTGCCGGCTTGACAAAGAAAAACCTGCCCCGCGGCCGTTGGCGTTACCTTACCCAGCAGGAGGTCAACTTCCTTAAAATGGGCTCATTCGAATAAACAAACACGACACCGGGACCACGGAACGTACACCGATGTACGCTCCGCGGTTCTCTCCCAAAAATAAACCAATATCAATGAAACGAACAATCATCAAAAACATCTTCGACCCGGCGCTAATCGGCACCGAAGTGTGCGTCAAAGGCTGGGTACGTACCCGCCGCGGCAACAAACACGTTCAGTTTGTAGCACTCAACGACGGTTCGACGATTAAAAACATACAGATTGTCTTCGACCTGTCGAAATTCACCGACGAGGAACTCAAAGCAATCACAACCGGCTCGTCGCTGTGTGTCGAAGGACACCTCGTCGAGTCGATGGGCAAAGGCCAGACCTGCGAGATCCAGGCCGACTCGCTCGAACTGTTCGGCACCGCCGATCCCGACAAATATCCCCTGCAGAAAAAGGGCCACACCCTCGAATTTCTGCGCGAGATAGCTCACCTGCGTCCCCGCACCAACACCTTCGGGGCCGTGCTGCGCGTGCGCTCGGCGCTTGCCTTCGCTATCCACAAGTTCTTCAACGAAAAAGGCTTTTTCTACCTCAACACTCCCCTGATCACCGCCAGCGACTGCGAGGGCGCCGGCGCTATGTTCCAGGTAACAACACTGCCCCTGTCAAATCTGCCCAAAACCGAGCAGGGCGACGTTGACTACTCGAAGGACTTCTTCGGCAAGACGGCCGCACTGACCGTATCGGGTCAGCTCGAAGGCGAGCTCGGAGCCACAGCCCTCGGTGCTATCTACACCTTCGGCCCCACATTCCGCGCCGAAAACTCCAACACCCCCCGCCACCTGGCCGAGTTCTGGATGATCGAGCCCGAGATGGCATTCTACGACATCGACGACAACATGGACCTGGCCGAGGAATTTATCAAATACTGCATCAAGTATGCCCTCGACAACGCACGCGACGACATCGAGTTCCTCGCTTCGATGTACGACAAGGACCTTATCAACCGTCTCGAATTTGTTATCCACAACGAGTTTGTACGCCTGACCTACACCGAGGGCGTGAAGATCCTCGAAGAGTCGGGCAAGAAATTCGAGTTCCCCGTACACTGGGGCACCGACCTGCAGAGCGAGCACGAGCGCTATCTGGTCGAGGAGCACTTCAAGAAGCCCGTCATCCTCACCGACTATCCCAAGGAAATCAAGGCCTTCTATATGAAGCAGAACGAGGACGGCAAGACCGTCCGCGCCATGGACGTGCTCTTCCCCCAAATCGGCGAAATCATCGGCGGTTCGGAGCGTGAGGCCGACTACGACAAGCTGCTTGCCCGCATCAGCGAGCTCGGCATTCCGATGAAGGATATGTGGTGGTATCTCGACACCCGCAAATACGGCACGGTGCCTCACTCGGGATTCGGCCTCGGTTTTGAACGCCTCATCCTCTTTGTCACCGGTATGACAAACATCCGCGACGTAATTCCGTTCCCGCGCACGCCGGGCAACGCCGAGTTCTAAGTCGCCGACAAATACAGAAATCGCAACATCAGCCACGGCGTGCTCGCCCTGCCACGTACAGGGTGACACACCGTGGCTTTGTGGCTTAAAATCACATAGTTTCAACTCTTAATACTACACCACAAAATGAAAAAAACAGCCTCCCTTCTCCTTGTCCTCCTTGCAGCCCTGACATTTACCATCCCCGCAAACGCCGGATTCCGTATCGGTCCGCGTGTGGGCGTAGCCGTCAACACACTGCGTTTTGACTCGGACGTGTTTAACAAGGAAAACCGTGCCGGATTTACCGGTGGTCTTCAGGCCGAAGTCACCCTGCCGCTCAACTTTGCCGTCGATGCCTCGGTTATGTACGTGCGCCGATCGATGGACGCTGTCTCGACCAACTCTGAGTACGAGACGGTAAACGTAAAACGCGACTATATCAACGTGCCCCTCAACCTGAAATGGAAACTCGGTATCCCCGTCATCTCGAGCATCGTAAAACCCTACATCTTTACCGGTCCCGACTTTGCCTTCTTGACCTCGAAACGTGCTATCAACGAGGCATGGCGCAGCCACAAAGTAGACGTTGCCTGGAACTTCGGTTTCGGTCTTGAGCTGATTAACCACCTGCAAGTCAGCGCATCGTACGGTCGCGGTATTACCAAACTCGAAAATACCGACCCAACCACCGTTCGTGCTATCGACGGACGCAACGACTACTGGACAATCACCGCTGCTTGGCTTTTCTGATATGGAACCCTGGCTAATTTGGTTAATCGCAACCGGCATTCTTTTGATTGCCGAGATGCTGACTTCGGCCGTATGGTTTCTGTGTATTGCCATCGGTACCCTTTTTGGACTCATTGCTTCGCTGTGTGACGGCGGCACGGTTGTCCAAGTCGTCACCATGGCCGCGGGGACAATCTTGGCTCTGGTTTTTATAATGCCACGCATAAAAAAGATTGTACACCGCCGCAGTACCCGCGCCGATGCCACCAATGCCGATGCAATGATTGGCCGCCAAGCAACTGTGACACACGATATTGTGCCCGGTCGCCTTGGCCGTGTCAAACTTGACGGCGACAGCTGGCAAGCACGCGCCAAAAATCCCGATTGCAGCTATCCGGCCGGCTCGGTTGTCACCATCCACGCCATCGACAGCATAATCCTCACTGTCGAATAATCACCTGAGAACTCACAAAATCCTTACCTTCAACCTAAAAAACATTTTATGCAACCAGTTTTCATCGTCATTATAGTACTCGTTTTGTTGGCTATCATCCTCGTAGCCAAAGCAATCAGGGTCGTACCCCAGAGCGAAACGCGCGTTATCGAACGCCTTGGACGCTTCCACAGTGTTCTGCCTCCGGGCCTCAACTTTATCGTGCCTTTTATCGACCGACCCAAAGACATATATGTTCGTCGCATCCAAACTTTGCCTTCGGGCCACCAGATTGTTCGCCTCTCGATGTCGCCCGTCATCGACCTTCGCGAACAGGTCTACGACTTCCCCTCGCAGCAGGTCATCACCCGCGACAACGTCACCACCGAAATCAACGCCTTGCTCTACTTCCAGATCGTCGACCCCAAAAAGGCCGTCTACGAAATCGACAACCTCCCCAACGCCATCGAGAAGCTCACCCAGACCTCGCTGCGCAACGTCATCGGCGAGCTCGAACTCGACGAGACCCTAACCTCGCGCGACACCATCAACTCCAAGCTGCAAGCTATCCTCGACGACGCCACCAACAAATGGGGTGTCAAAGTGAACCGCGTCGAACTGCAGGACATCACGCCTCCCGAGAGCGTGCGCGTGGCCATGGAGAAGCAGATGCAGGCCGAGCGCAACCGCCGCGCCGAGATCCTCAACGCCGAGGGCGACAAGCAATCGGTTATCTTGCGCTCAGAAGGCGAAAAAGAAAGCCGAATCAACCAAGCCGAAGCCGTCAAACAATCCGAGATACTCCGTGCCGAAGGTCAAGCCCGCGCCACGGTGCTCGCTGCGCAAGCCGAAGCCGACGCCATCGAACGCGTAGCACACGCCGTCAGCCAAACCGGCACCGACCCCGCGACATACATCCTGGCTTGCAAATACATCGAGACACTCAAAGACCTCACATCGGGCAAAGATAACAAAACCGTCTTTATACCCTACGAAGCAACCTCGGTGCTCTCATCGATCGGCTCGATAAAGTCGCTCTTCGAAAAACAAGCGTGAGCTTAGAGTTTAGTGGTTTAGAGTTTAGAAATCAGATTGTCAAAATGTCATATTGTCAAAAACTCTCTGGGTCTCTGGCCACGCTCCGGTTCTCTGGTCTAAAAATTGTACTTCACAATTCTTTTTCGTATCTTTGCCTAATCAAAAATAACCCACCCGTCCGCCGCGCTCACCAAGCATACCGGCATCGGGCATAAAACCATTTTAACCAAATTGTTAGTATGAAAAAGCATAATTTCTATGCCGGGCCGTCGATTCTGAGCGAATACACCATTCGCAACACCGCCGACGCTATTCTTAATTTTGCCGATACCGGTTTGTCGATTCTCGAAGTATCGCACCGCTCAAAAGAGTTTCAGGCAGTCATAGACGAAGCCTCAGCCCTGGTCAAGGAATTGCTCGACATCCCCGAAGGCTACAGCGTGCTGTGGCTCGGTGGCGGTGCATCAATGCAGTTCTGCATGTTACCCTACAACCTGCTCCGCAAAAAAGCCGGCTACATCGACACCGGCACATGGGCCCACAATGCCATCAAAGAGGCTCGTCTTTTCGGTGATGTCGAAGTGCTTGCATCGTCCGAGGATGCTCACTATACATATATCCCCAAAGGCTTTACAGTGCCCGCTGACCTCGACTACTTCCACTACACCACCAACAACACCATCTACGGTACAGAAATCCGCACCGACCCCGACGTGCCCTGTCGCCTCGTCGCCGACATGAGCTCCGATATCTTCTCGCGTCCCGTCGATGTAGCGAAATACGACGCTATCTATGCCGGCGCACAGAAAAACCTCGCACCCGCCGGCGTGACCCTCGTGATCGTACGCGATGACGCCCTCGGCCACGTTGACCGCCCCATCCCCACCATGCTCGACTACCGCACCCACGTCAAAAAAGGCTCGATGTTCAACACTCCCCCCGTGCTGCCCATCTTCTCGGCCCTGCAGACACTGCGCTACTACAAGCAGCTCGGCGGCATAAAGGAACTCGAACGCCGCGACGTCGAAAAGGCCGCTCTGCTCTATGACGCAATCGACAAAGCGCGTATGTTCACCGGCACAGTCACCGACCCGGCCGACCGCTCGATCATGAACGTATGCTTCGTGATGACCGCGAATACAAGGAACTCGAAAGCAATTTGTCGACTTCTGCTCGGCCCGCGGCATCGTAGGCATCAAGGGTCACCGCTCGGTAGGCGGATTCCGCGCTTCGCTCTACAACGCACTGAGCATCGACAGCGTACGCTTCCTCGTCGAAGCCATGAACGATTTCGAAGCTACTCACTAATCCACTCACTCCACCACTATGAAAGTACTCGTAGCAACCGAAAAACCTTTTGCCAAGGTGGCTGTCGACGGCATTCGCTCGGTTATCACCGAAGCAGGTATGACACTCGAGCTTCTCGAAAAATACGCCGATCGAAACCAACTGCTCGTGGCCGTTGCCGATGCCGACGCTTTGATTGTACGCAGCGACATAATCAATGACGAAGTGATGTCGGCCGCTCCTAACCTAAAAATCATCGTACGCGCCGGTGCCGGATACGACAACATCGACCTCGAAGCTGCCACGCGTCGCGGTATCGTTGTCGAAAACACTCCGGGCCAAAACTCAAACGCCGTGGCCGAGCTCGTATTCGGTATGGCCGTCATGGCCGTCCGCAATATGTACAACGGCACATCAGGCACCGAGTTGAAGGACAAATGCTTAGGCATCCACGCCTTTGGTCAGGTTGGCCGCAACGTTGCCCGCATTGCACGCGGATTTGGTATGGAGGTCAGCGCACTCGACCCCTATTGTCCCGCTGAGGTCATCACTGCCGCCGGTGTCAAACCCATCGACGACATAAAAAAACTTTATGCCGAAAACGACGTCGTTTCGCTTCATATCCCCGCTACGGCCGAGACTCGCGGCTCGGTAACATACGACCTGATCACACTGATGCCCAAAGGCGGCGTGCTTATCAACACTGCCCGTAAGGAGGTAATTGACGAACCCGGATTGGCTCGTGCACTCGAGGACCGTCCCGATATCAAGTACGTTGCCGACATCCGCCCCTCGAATGCCGACGAACTGATCGAACGCTTTGCCGGTCGCGTCTTCTTCACGCCCAAGAAAATGGGGGCACAAACAGCCGAAGCAAACATCAACGCCGGTATCGCTGCTGCTCACCAGGTAGTTGCCTACCTTGTTGACGGCATTGACCGTTTCCGCGTAAACAAATAACCGCCACTTATCTCATCTAAGAGCCGCATAGAGGCCGTCGCGCCTCTATGCGACTTTTTAAGATGATACCTAATACTAACTCTCTCAACGATATGGATAATAACGAATCACGTCGAAGTTTTCTAAAAAAACTTGCTGCAATTACCGGCGCTTCGCTGTTGGCTGCCACACCTTTTATGGGTAATAATATCGAAGCCGCTAATGCCGAATCGCCGTCGGGCAAAGGCAAGTGCGGTAGTTCGTACGACTGCGCAGGTGGCGGAGGCAAATGCGGTGGGTCGTACTCGTGCTCGGGCCAAGGCTCGCAAGGCAACAGCAAATGCGGAAGCTCATACTCATGCTCGGGCGGCAACGGTAAATGCGGAGGCTCGTACTCGTGTTCGGGTCAAGGCTCGCAAGGCAACGGCAAATGCGGAAGCTCGTACGACTGCTCGGGCGGTGGCGGTAAATGCGGCGGTTCGTACTCGTGCTCAGGTCAAGGCTCGCAGGGCAACGGCAAATGCGGAAGCTCGTACGAATGCGCCGGCGGTGGCGGTAAATGCGGCGGCTCGTACGACTGTGCCGGTCAAGGTGCCAACGGCAACGGCAAATGCGGAAGCTCGTACGAATGTGCCGGCGGTGGCGGTAAATGCGGTGGCTCGTATGATTGTGCCGGTCAAGGTGCCAACGGCAACGGCAAATGTGGCAGCTCGTACGAATGTGCCGGCGGTGGCGGTAAATGTGGCGGCTCGTACTCGTGCTCAGGCTCATGAACCAACCGCTGCCATCGTTGCCCGCATCAGTAAAATGCTTCGAAGCGGGCGACAAAATCGTATATATAAACGGCGACATCCCGGCATGGATTGTTACCGACCGCATTGGCCAGCTTGTGCTTTCGCTTTTTGACGGGCAACGCACTGCGGCCGACATTGTCGACATCGTTAAATTTAGCGAAGGCGATGGTGGTCTCGATCCCGAGGCAGCACTCGCCTTTATCGACCGCGTTGTCGAATCGCGATTGCTCGAAACGCGCCCCACCCCGCCTGTTTATCAGCGTGGGCCGATGCGCAACGTGCATCTGTCGCTGTCCGAAGGCTGCAATCTTCAATGCCGTTACTGCTACGCCCGCCAGCGTGTCGAAACGTCGGACAACGCACTTACCATCGACGACTATCGACTGATTATAAGCCGTTTGGCCGAGGAATACGGAAACATTACATTTACTTTGACCGGGGGCGAACCGCTGCTCAATCCCGACTGGGCCGACGTAGCACGCGCCGTCAAAGATGCCGGATGCCGTGCATTTTTACTGACTAACGGCACACTTATCAACGAGTCGAACATCGACGACATAGCCGCGCTTTTCGACCTTGTTACGCTCAGCATAGACGGCTCGACAACCGATATCCACGCCCGCACTCGCGGCGACAATCTCGAAAAAGTGCTTCGTGCCATCTACCTTCTCCAGAGTCACGAAGTAGATTACACCCTGTCAATGACCGTAACGCGTGCTAACATCGACGACGTGGCCGATATGGCCGCGCTCTACGGCTCGCGCCTGAGTTTTGCGCCGTTATTCCCCACCGGGTCACAGACCGACGCCCTATCCATCACCGGCGACGAGTACTACGAGGCCCTCGCATCGGCCACTAAGGTCGAACCGCTCAGCTTCAGCACCGAGGCAATTGCACGCGCCGCCTTCGATCCAGCACTTAAATGCTCCATTGGCGATGGGTCGCTAAGCATCTCTGCCACCGGCGATATCTACCCTTGCCAGCTGTTGCATACCGAGTCGCTTTGTGTCGGCAACGTGCGCGACGGCGACATCATCGACACAATCCGCGCCTCGCAGATATTTGTCAAACTCGCTGCGATGACAGTCGACACTATCGAAGGATGCCGCGACTGCGCGTTTCGCTATTTCTGTGGCGGAGCATGTCGAGCACGCGCCTTCTACGAGACCGGCAAAATCGGCATTGCGTCGCCATTTTGCATCTACGAGCAGCGTGCCTTCCTCGATGCGCTGGTGCGCCTAAGCCGATAAAGCGAGGTAACTTTCAGTTATTCGCAAAAATAATTGCAAAAAAGCATTGTAGTTTGACAAAAAATTGTTAACTTTGCACCGCAAAACGGCCAAATTGCGCCCTGTCGCCTCAGCAATGAGGACTAAAACGCAAAATTTCAGCTGTTTAGCATCTATATATTTTATTTCATATTTATCACCCATAAACTTTCACAAGAATGCACTTAAATTCTGAAGAAAAAGTACAGATCTTCGAGAAGTACGGTAAGGGCAAGACTGACACTGGCTCACCTGAAGCACAGATTGCATTATTCTCTATCCGTATCGCTCACTTGACTCAGCACCTGAAGTCAAACCACAAAGATCATACCACCGAACGCGCTCTTAAAATGCTGGTAGGTAAGCGTCGTCGTCTCCTTGACTACCTCATGCGCAAAGACATCAACCGCTACCGTGCCATCATCGCTCAGAAAGAGCTTGGTATCCGCAAGTAATCCTTACATAACGGACAAAAACGAACAAAGCGTTGCGACTCATCGGGTTGCAACGCTTTTTCTATTACGCTTAAAACCTGCTCGACAAGGTTATAAAAGCACATCCTTGTTATTCGCGCTTCCGCGCTCACACAGCTCGAATAGCAACCCGGGACGGGAACAGCGAACGGGCCTCGAATAGCAAACGGGAATAGCAACCGGGGCTGAGAACAACAACCGGGGCCGGGCAAAGTTGACCACGTTCGCTTGGCCCTTTCGGCCCTCCTTTTACCGTGGTTAATACCAAGTTTACCGCGGTGAATACCAAGTCAGCCATTACAGCGTGTGTGAGCGCGGAAGCGCGAAAACACAGGCAAAGTTGACCACGTTCGCTTGGCCCTTTCGACCCTCCTTTTACCGTGGTTAATACCATGGCAACTAACTCTTACCCCGGTTAATACCATGGCAACTACTACTTACCGTGGTCGATACCAAGCCAACTATTGCAGCTGTGTGAGCGCTCAAGCGCGAAGGTACGGGCAAAGGGGCGGGGTTAGTCGAGGAAGCGTTTGGTCAGGCCGGCGTAGGCGTCGATGCGGCGGTCGCGCAAAAATGGCCACCAGCGGCGCACGTTTTCGCTGCGTTGCATATCAATATCGACCGTGGCAACCTCCTCGTCGGTATCTGAAGCCCGGAAAAGGAACTCGCCCTGCGGACCGGCGACAAAGCTCGACCCCCAGAATTCAATTCCGCCGGTGACGTCCGACGGATCGGGTTCGTAACCGACTCGGTTTACGGCCACAACAGGCAACCCGTTAGCAACTGCATGTCCACGCTGCACGGTTATCCACGCCTCGCGCTGGCGGCTTTGCTCCTCGAGGGTGTCGGTCGACTCCCAACCGATAGCCGTAGGATAGATAAGGATTTCGGCACCACGCAGCGCCATCAGGCGTGCAGCTTCGGGATACCATTGGTCCCAGCACACCAACACTCCGAGACGGCCGACCGAAGTCTGTATCGGCTCAAAACCGAGGTCGCCGGGCGTGAAATAAAATTTTTCGTAGTAGGCAGGGTCATCGGGAATGTGCATCTTGCGATATTTACCGGCTATGGTACCATCGCTTTCGAATACAACAGCAGTGTTGTGATACAGACCCGGCGCACGGCGCTCGTATAGCGAAGTGACAATGACCGTACCCGTTTGCCGCGCAAGGTCGGCATAGAAATCAGTCACCAGACCGGGGATGGGCACTGCCAAGTCGCACAGGTCAACCGACTCGGTCTGGCAAAAGTAGAGCGAGTCGTGAAGCTCCTGATTAATTATCAGTTTTGCACCGTCGGCGGCAAGTGCGCGGATTTTATCGGCAAGGCGGCGGCGGTTATCGTTGATGTCAGCGGTGTTGTGTTGTTGGATTAGTCCGATACGTAGGGTGTTGGGCATACTGATAGTATTTCGTAGGGCAACTGCATGGTTGCGCAGTGCAACGAGCCGTGTTGCTCGATGAGTGCGCGGCAGTCGACGGTTTCGATTGTATGATTGGGAAAAGCTATTTTAAGTATTTGGGCTGCGAGACGGTCCTTACGCGGTTGGTCATAGGTCGGCATCAGCACTGCGTCGTTGAGTATCAAAAAGTTGGCATACGTGGCCGGCAGGCGGTTGCCCTCGGCGTCGCGGATGGGATCGGGCAGCGGCAGCTCGATAAGGTGATAGGGGCGACCGTCGGCCGTACGGAACGATTTGAGGTCGTCGAGCATACGGCGCAGCTCGTCGTAGTGCGAATCAGTTTCGTCATCAGTGCCGACATAAAGGATGGTGTCGTCGGGAGCGAAACGGGCCAGGGTGTCGATGTGGCTGTCGGTATCATCTCCCTCGAGTGCGCCATGGTCAACCCAGAGAACGCGCTCGATATTGAGGGTATCTTTGAGGTACTTTTCGATGTCTGCGCGCGACATATCGCCGTTTCGGTTAGGCGACATCAGGCAACGCGACGTAGTCATCAATGTGCCGTGGCCGTCGCTCTCGATCGAGCCGCCTTCGAGCACAAATCCGAGACGGTTCTTATACTGACCGATAAAGGTGCCTCCGTGGTATAGACGCGAGGTGACAAGGTTGTCGAGGTCGGCTGCAAACTTAAGTCCCCAGCCGTTGAAGCAAAAATCGTTGATTTGCCAATCGTCGGGGCCCGACGTGGTCACTATTGGGCCATAGTCGCGCGTCCACGTGTCGTTGGTCGGTATGATAGCCCAAAAGAGGCGGTCGATATCGACGTCGGACATTATCAAACGTGTCGTTATCGAGCCCATATCGGGTGCAACAACGACTGCCGAGGCGTGACGGGTAACGGCCTCGATAAGTTTTATGTAGCAATCCTGCACACTGTCGAGCATCGGAGCCCAATCAGTGTCGGCATGTGGCCAGGCCAAGAGGACTCCGCCAACGCGCTCCCACTCGGCCGGCAGCCGCACCGGGGCGGCCGACTCTTTATCAGATGTTGTCATAGTCGTTTAATGATTCCCAACGCGACTCGCGCGTTTCGATATATTCCTCGCCAAACTCGCGAAGCGCCGTGCGCGGTTCATACTCATTCTCCGAGCACCAGGCATCGAACTCGGCCATCAGCACAGGGTCGTCCTCCATTTGGCGACGGAACTCCTTTTCGGCCTCGCGAAGATTGCGAAATTCTTCGATAAGAGAGATAAAATATTCGGATACGTCCATTGTTTATAAATTTCGAGCCAAAGCTACATATAATTTTTGGAAAAAACTTTGTCTATATAGTTATAATAAGTTAAAGAGAGTAAATGTTCGACCGGGCCGGGCCGGTTCCCCGTATTTTTGAACTATGACGGCGAAACTTTTTTGGCTCCACAATGTATATACTTTTGAAAAAAAGTTTGTATATTTGCAAACCGAGAGTTTTGCAACTGCCGCGGCGAGTCTCTTTGTCCGTTTCAGCCTTGCAACTCACTGAGTTTAAATAACGACTAATTACATAACCCTCATAACACTCCCGTTATACAACATGGAAAACCAAAAAGAACTTATTGAACAAGTAACCCTCAAAGCCAAAGCATGGCTTAGCAACGACTATGATGCCGAAACCCGCGCCGAAGTTGAGCGTATGCTCAACGCCGACGACAAAACCGAACTCATCGAGTCGTTCTACAAAGACCTCGAATTCGGTACAGGCGGTCTGCGCGGCATCATGGGTGCCGGCACAAACCGCATGAACATCTACACCGTAGGCGCTGCCACCCAGGGCCTGGCCAACTACCTCAAGGAAGCATTTGCCGACCTGCCCCAAATCAGCGTTGCCGTAGGCCACGACGTGCGCACAACTCGCGCAAATTTGCCGAAATCGTTGCCGACATCTTCTCGGCCAACGGCATCAAGGTATATCTCTTCGACAGCTTCCGCCCCACCCCCGAGCTCTCGTTCGCCATCCGCCACTTCGGATGCCAGAGCGGCGTCAACATCACCGCCTCGCACAACCCCAAGATCTACAACGGCTACAAGGCATACTGGGAGGACGGCGCTCAGATCATCGCCCCCCACGACGTCAACATCATCGACCACGTCAACCGCATCAAGAGCGTCAAGGACATCAAATTTGAAGGCAACAAGGACAACATCCAAATCATCGGCGAGGAAATCGACAACGCATTCCTCGATGCAGTCAAAACCCTGTCGCTCGATCCCGAGGTCATCAAACGTCACTCGGACATCAAGATAGTTTATACTCCTATCCACGGTACAGGCGTAAAGATGGTGCCCGCATCGCTCAAAAACTACGGCTTCACAAATATTATCCACGTTCCCGAACAGGACGTGCCGTCGGGCGACTTCCCCACCGTCGAGTCTCCCAACCCCGAGGTACCCTCGGCCATGGCAATGGCCATCGCCAAGGCCAAGGAAACCGGTGCTGACGTTGTATTTGCATCCGACCCCGATGCCGACCGTATCGGTTGCGTTGCCCGCGACGAAAAAGGCGACTACGTTATGATCAACGGTAACCAAATCGTTATGATTCTGCTTAACTACATCATGGTTCGCAACCGCGAACTGGGTCGTCTGCACGGCAATGAGTACGTAGTTAAAACCATCGTAACAACCGAGGCTATCAAAGCCATCGCTGACAATCAAAACATCAAGATGTACGACTGCTACACCGGCTTTAAGTGGATTGCCAACGTAATCCGTCAAAACGAGGAAACCGAACGTTACCTCGGCGGCGGCGAAGAAAGCTATGGCTTCCTGGCCGAAACCTTTGCTCGCGACAAAGACTCGGTATCGGCAATCTCGCTGATGGCCGAAATCGCAGCTTGGGCACGCGACCGCGGTATGACCTACATGGACATGCTTAAGGACATCTACCTTAAAAACGGATATAGCCACGAAGAAGGTATCTCGGTTGTTCGTCCCGGCAAAACCGGCGCTGACGAAATCAAACAGATGATGATCAACTTCCGTCAAAACCCGCCCAAACAGTTTGCCGGCAGCCCCGTAGTGCTTATCAAGGACTACGCTGACCTCAATATGACCGAGGTCAAGACCGGCACCGTTACGAAGATGGACTTCCCCGCAACGTCGAACGTTCTGCAGTACTTCTGCGAAGACGGCACCAAGGTTTCGGTACGTCCTTCGGGCACCGAACCCAAGATCAAATTCTACATCGAAGTCAAAGAAAAAATGGCTGACGTCAACGACTACGCTCGTTGCAACGAGGCTGCTCAAGCTCATATCGAAGCCATCAAAAAAGACCTCGGTATCTAAAATTAATAGAGATTGTACTTAATAAAACGCTCGTGGGAACATTCACCCCACGGGCGCTTTTGTGTTTTTAATTGTGTTTTTACTTCAGGGCAATTTTGGTGGATCGAATAATTATATGTAGCTTTGCATATTCAAAAACGATTATAATCACTGAATTATGCTTTCCAAATCAGTTTCTCTCTGCCTTGCATCGGCTGCTATCGCCATTTTCACATCGTGTTCGGACAAAAAATCAGGCATCAGCGATGATGACAACTTTACTTTGCGCTACAAAATAGCAACCCCCATTTCGGATACCGACCCGGCAAACGAGGTGCTGGTCAACATCATCGAAACGCGCCTCGAACACTACGGCATCGACAATCCCGGTGTAAGTATTGTCGAAGACGGTGCCAAATATCTCGAAATCAGCATTCCCGACGATGCCGATACGGCTGCTGTTAACAGTATCGTAACCGCTCACGGCGTGGTCGAATTTTACCCCACCGTCAGCGGCGCCGAAATCGGGCTCAACGACAACACAATCTACGTTGTCGAGGTTAACTCGGCCGACGCTAAAAATCGCATCGACAACGAAATCAACAACGTCGCCGCCAATCTTAACGGACTGGCATTTAAATGGATGAGCGACAACGACGGTGACTATCTCTACGCGCTCGATACCGACAACGTCTTTCGACCCGTCATCACCGACATAGAAGCCGACACCAACCGTGGGTACACCCAAATCGACATGACCTTTGATCAGGAATCGGCCCAAGCATGGCGAACCATAACCCGCAACAACATAGGCCGATCCATTGCTATCGTTGTCGACGGCGAGATTTTGTCAGCGCCCCGCGTCAACACCGAAATCGAAGGCGGCCGCTCGGCCATCACAGGTCACTTCACCCCCGAGCAAGCCCAAATCCTGGCCGCCCAACTCAGCGCTGCCAACCTCGACATCGTCCTCGTCCCGGTAAAATAAGCCACTGTCAGGTTAACCTTTTCTTACCGTGGTTGTGGCCCTTCAGGCAAAAAAACGGCCCGAGGTTTTGGATTTTTTTAATATATGTGTTAACTTTGTAGGATAAATGTCACCACGGCGGCGTCTAAGCCTCTCTGCGGTGACAGAACTAACGTACTACATCGAAATGCTAAAAAAATTCTTTACTATATTCCTGGGCTCGATGGCCGCTATATGGTTGTCGATACTGCTCCTGGTCGGCATATTCACTATAGGCATAATCGTTTGGCTGTCATCGGCCGGCGTACCCGAGATTGAGGACGGCACCTACCTGTACATCCGTCTGGACGGCAACATTGCCGACCGAAGCGTACCGCCATCAATTACAGATGTTGTCATCAACGGCGAAAGCCTTGCGCCCAGCCTCGAAGACATAACCGCGGCGCTCGGCAAAGCTACTACTGACAGTCGCATTGCCGGTGTATATATCGACTGCGAGGGGTCTGCATTGGACCTTGCATCGCGCGAGGAGATGCGTGAGGCTCTTATTAAATTTAAAAAATCGGGTAAAACCGTGGTTGCCTACGGAGACACCTTTGCTCAGGGTGACTACTACACCGCCTCGGTTGCCGACTATGTCTACCTCAACCCGACCGGAACGGTCGACGTGGCAGGCTTGGCCGCTCAGGTGCCATTTTTCAAAAACGCACTCGACAAACTCGGTGTCGAAATCCAGGTTATCAAAGTCGGTACATTTAAAAGCGCCGTCGAGCCGTATATCCTCACATCGATGAGCGACCCGGCACGTCTGCAGTACGACCAAATGCTCGAAACGATGTGGGACGTCTACACCCGCGACGTGGCCGACAACCTTGGGATGCCCGACTCGGCCTCGATGATTAATCGAATGGCATCGGTGCCGATGTTGGCCTACACCCCGAGCGAGTTGGTAAAAGCCAAAATCGTTTCGGACGTCAAATATCGCTATCAAGTTGAGCAAAAACTGCGCGAGGATGCCAACACCGGCGACGAACTTCGACTCGTCTCGCCGCGCACCTACCTTGCATCGGGCAAAGATATACTCGATATCCAGGAGTACGCCGAAAAGAGTCATATCGCACTTATCTATGCCGTCGGCGACATTGTTGACCGCGGCGACAACGTTGGCAACAGCATCGTTGGCGAACGCATGTCGCAGATGGTCATAAAATTAGCCGATGACAACAACGTAAAAGGTCTTGTACTCCGCGTAAACTCGGGCGGCGGCAGCGCCTTTGCATCCGAACAGATCTGGGCTTCGCTCGAGTATTTTAAATCGAAAAACAAACCCTTTGTAGTTTCGATGGGTGGCGCCGCAGCCTCGGGCGGATACTACATATCATGCGGTGCCGATAAGATATATGCCGACGCAACGACCATCACCGGCTCGATTGGCATTTTCGGCATCATACCCTACGCCCGCGAGTTGCTCAATGACAAACTCGGCATAAGCTTCGACGTTGTACAAACAAACCCCAACGCAGCTTTTCCGCGCATCGATGCACCATTGACCACCGGCCAGCGTGCCGCCCTCGAAAAGGCTATCCATGCCGGCTACGACCTGTTTGTTAAACGTGTAGCCGACGGCCGTGGCCTGTCGACCGACAGCGTACGCAGCATTGCCGAAGGCCGTGTCTGGGTCGGTGCCACCGCCAAAAAAATCGGACTTGTCGATGAGTTGGGCGGTCTGAGCACTGCCATTACATACACCGCAGGCAAAGCCGGTGTCAGCTCGTCGGACTACGTAAGCTACCCCGTATTTACACCCTCGCCTTGGGATGCCATCATGACAGCCGAAAACGAGAACTCCGACCCCCGATACGCCAACGTACAATCCGAAATAATCGAGTCGCTGCGTACCCTCGGCCTCACCGCCGACGAGGTGAATCACTGTACGTCGATGCTCAAACGTATACTTTCGATGGGCACAATGCAAGCCAAAATGGAGGATATAAAAGTTTGGTAACCCTCCCCCCCCCCGCCGTCAACAACAAACATTCTTTTTTTTAAGCTGAACAAACAACATGCCATCTGATTCGACTCTTGCTAAAATTACACTTAAACCGCTCTCGAAGGTTTACGGAGCGGTTACTGCCGTACGCAACAAAATGTTTGATTGGCACGTAATCAAGGAGCACGAGTTCGACATCCCCGTTATCAGCGTGGGCAATCTCGCTGTTGGCGGCACCGGCAAAACACCACATACCGAGTACATAGTCAACCTGCTCAAAGACCGTTACAACATAGCCATACTAAGCCGCGGCTACAAACGGCGCACAAAAGGCTTTGTACTCGCCACGCCCCACTCCACCCCGCGCGACATCGGCGACGAGTCGTACCAGATGTACCACAAATTCGGACGTCAAATAACCGTTGCCGTATGCGAAAATCGAGTAAACGGCATAGAAAAACTGCGTGAGATAAACCCCGATATAAACCTTGTCATCCTTGACGATGCCTTTCAGCACCGCCACGTAAAACCAAAACTGTCGATTGTACTGACCGAGTACAACCGTCCCTTTTACGAGGACGAGATGATGCCCTACGGACGCCTGCGCGAGTCGACAAAATCGATCGAACGCGCCGACATCGTCATCGTTACCAAATGCCCCGGCAACATAAAAGCCCTCGACTATCGTCTCTTTGAAAAGAAACTGAACCTAATCCCGGCTCAGGACCTGTTTTTTACGCGCTACCGCTACGATGCGCCCCGTCCGGTTTTTGCCGACAGCGCCGTCAAGGCTCCCCGCCTCGACTCGCTCGACAAGGACGATACACTGTTGGCCGTGTCAGGCATAGGCAATCCCCGCCCCTTTGTGCGCTACCTGAAAAGTTTCGATGCTCGCGTAAAAGTAAACGTCTTCCCCGACCACCACGAGTACAACCGAAAGGACATGCAAACGCTGACCGAGCGTTTCGCATCCATGCCAAAAGGCCGACGCTACATCATCACCACCGAAAAGGACGCCGTCCGCCTTATCAACAACCCCTACTTCCCTCACGAACTGAAGCCCTACATCTTCTTCATCCCCGTGCGCGTCGGCGTGGTGCGCGACGACCCATCGGCCCTCGAAACCTCGATACTGCGTTTTATCAACAACCGCATCCTCTAATCGGCCTCTTTCCCCTACCCTTAAAGATTCATAACAGCTCGCCAGGGAGCCAAACTTTAGCTCAACGCCGAGCGTTAAACAATATAAGTGTAACTAACCTAAAACGAATACCCAAAACAATGTTGACCAAAATTAAAGAAACAGCCGAATTTATCCGTGCAAAAATCAACGGTGAAATGCCCCAACTCGCTATCATCCTCGGCACCGGACTCGGCCCCCTCGGTGATCAAATCACCGACCGTCTCGAAATCAAATATGAGGACATACCCAACTTCCCCGTCTCGACCGTCGAAGGCCACAGTGGCAAACTCATCATCGGCAAACTCGGTAACAAACGCGTAATCGCCATGTCGGGCCGCTTCCACTACTACGAAGGCTACGACATGAAACAAGTTACCTTCCCCGTGCGCGTATTTGCTGCCCTCGGCATCAAAAACCTCTTTGTATCGAATGCCGCCGGCGGTATGAACAAGGAATTCCGTGTTGGCGACGTGATGGTTATCACCGACCACATCAACCTCTTCCCCGAAAATCCCCTCCGCGGCAAAAACTACAACGAGCTCGGCACCCGTTTCCCCGCTATGACCGAAGCCTACAACGCCGAGTTCATCGCCCTGGCCGATAAAATTGCCGAGGAACGCAACCTCCGCCTTATGCACGGCGTATATGTAGGCACCACCGGTCCTACATTCGAAACCCCGGCCGAATACGAGTACTTCCGTGTAATCGGTGGCGACGCCGTCGGTATGTCGACCGTACCCGAAGTCATCGTTGCCAACCACGGCGGCATGAAAGTTTTCGGTATTTCGGTTATCACCGACCTCGGCGGCAAAGATATCAAAGAAGTGCCCAGCCACGAAGAGGTACAGCAGGCTGCCATCAACGCCCAGCCCACTGTCGTTGCCCTCGTAACCGAGATGGTCGATCGCATCTAATTTACAAACCCCGAAACACAGTCGTTAAGTGCCCCCATTATGGGCGCTTAACGACTTCGAAATTTAAAACAAGTTCAAATTTCGCGAGTTGTAAATGCCTCTCTCACCATCTCCCCTCCTGAGGCACGGTGACACAGCCGCCATGGGAGCGCCGGAGGCGCGGTGGTATAGCCAACCCCGGGCGTGAGCCCGCGGGAACCGACCTCCCCCATACAGGGCACGCCGGAGGCGGTGCCGATATAGTACCTACCCCTCTCACTTCGCACCTCGTAACTCATAACTCTGACTTATAACTTACTTATCCGCCATGTCCGAAACCGAAATATCCCAACTTGGTGAATTTGGCCTCATCGACCGTCTCACCAAAGACTTGAACATAAAAAACAACTCAACCATCCGCGGTGTAGGCGATGATGCCGCCGTGCTCGACTACCCCGACACCGAAGTGCTTGTCAGCACCGACTTGCTTGTCGAAGGCGTCCACTTCGACCTTACATACGTACCCCTTAAGCATTTGGGATACAAGGCCGCCGTTGTAAACTTTTCGGATATCTACGCCATGGGCGGACAACCCCGACAGATCACAGTATCGCTGGCCGTATCGAAACGATTCACCGTCGAGCACCTCGAAGCCCTCTACTCGGGCATACGCCTGGCGTGCGAAATATACGGTGTCGACCTTGTCGGCGGTGATACAACATCGTCACGCGCCGGACTCGTCATCTCGATTACGGCCATGGGCGATGTCGAACGCGGCAAAGCCGTATACCGCAGCGGTGCACGTCCTACCGACCTTATATGCGTCAGCGGTGACCTCGGTGCAGCATATATGGGACTTCAATTGCTCGAACGCGAAAAAGTGGCCGGTGCCGGACAGGCCGACTTCGAACCCGATTTTGCCGGTAAGGAGTACCTCGTTGAACGTCAACTCAAACCCGAAGCTCGCAAGGACATCGTGGCCGCCCTCGCCAAAGAAGGCATACACCCCACATCGATGATGGATGTCAGCGACGGCCTCTCTTCCGAACTTCTCCATATCTGCAAAGCCTCCGGAGTGGGCTGCCGGGTATATGAAGACCGCATCCCCATCGATTATCAGACGGCAGTCATGGCCGAGGAACTGAACATGAACCTCGTCACAGCCGCCCTCAACGGCGGCGAGGACTACGAACTGCTCTTCACCGTCCCCTTAGCCGACCACGACAAAGTCCAAAAAATCGAAGGCGTCAGCGTCATCGGCTACATCACCGAAGCCGACCTGGGCTGCGCAATGATAACCCGCGACGGCCAGAGCGAAATCGCCCTACGTGCCCAGGGGTTTGACCACATGGCCGACGACAAATAAACACCAAACCGCCTACGTAGCCTCAAAATTATCGAAGATACTTAGCTGCTGTTAGCGAAAAAATTCGTACTTTTGTCGTGTAAAACATATAGAGATATGGTAAACCGCATTTTAATACGTATGAAGGTAGTGCAAACCCTTTACGCCTACCTGCTTACTCGCACCGAGTTCAAAATCGACACTGACCCCGACCTTAGTTCGGCTGATAAAAAGTTTGCACACCGTGCATACATCGACATGCTGCTTGTACTGCTCGAAGTTACAGGACACAACGCCGTGAACCTTAACCTTCGCAGCCGTCTTGACGTAGACAAAAAGCTGGCCGCGTCCCAGATTGGACAAGCCCTGGCAGCCGACACCGCAGTCAAGGAGATTATTTTTAAAGGCAATAACGACATCGAAACGCTCCGCTCATCGCTGCAGGGCTTGCACGACCGTATTGCCAACACCTCAGTTTTCAGCGATTTTCGTCGCAAACGCAAAGTCGACCTTGCCGAGGAAGTGGCACTGTGGACAGTGCTCTTCGAAAGTGTCGTAGCCAAGGACCCGGCAATGATGTCGGCATTCCGTACTCTGCCCGGCTACACAGCCGTCGGTTACCAGATGGCCATTGCCAAAGTTGTCGAAACCCTTAAAAGCTACAACGACGCACGCGGTGGATACATCAACGCGCTCAAGAGCCTCGAAACATCGCTCGACAAAGCATACGAGCTATACGTAACTATGTTTGCTCTGATTGTCGACCTTACACGCGCTCGCGAAACCCAACTCGAAAATGCAAAAGCCAAGTACCTGGCAACCAGCGAGGACAAAAACCCCAATATGCGTTTTGTCAACAACGCCCTGGCTGCTGCCCTGGCCGACAGCCCCGAACTCGAGGAACTCAAAAGCAAATACGGCGTGGCATGGGGCGATGACTACATCCTGATGACCTCGCTGCTCGATTTGATTACCAAATCGAACATCTACGCCGAATACATGACCGCTCCCTCGACCGACTGGGAGAAAGACTGCGAATTTTGGCGCCAAATCCTCAAAACGGTTATATTCCCCTCGGACGACCTGGTCGATGCCCTCGAGGACCGTTCGGTGTACTGGAACGACGACCTCCAAATCACCGGTACGTTTGTTCTCAAAACACTGCGCCAAGCCGCCCAGTCGCCCGAACATACAATCGAATTCTTGCCTCAGTTCAAGGACGACGAGGACGCTCGCTTCGGTGCCGAACTTTTCCAAACAACAGTTGCCAACCGCGATACATACTATGGCTACATCGAAAAGTTTGTCGACCGCACTAACTGGGAAGCCGACCGCCTCGCGTTTATGGACAGCATCATTATGATCACAGCCATCGCCGAGATTATCAACTATCCCAACATTCCCTTGGCTGTAACCATGAACGAGTACGTCGACATAGCCAACGCATACTCCTCGGCCAAAAGCGGAGCATTTATCAACGGCATACTGTTCAGCGTCGTTCAGTATCTTCGCGAAGAAGGCATCATCGTTAAACAATAAAAAAATCACAAATTCATACACATAAATCCACTTTTAACTATGCAATCACTTACTCTTTTGCTCGACGGCCAACCCCAAGGCGGTGGCATGGGTTCGCTTATCATGATTGTGGCTTTGATTGCCATTTTCTATTTCTTTATGATTCGTCCCCAGCAAAAACGTCAGAAAAAAATTAAAGAGGAACGCGCAGCCATGAAAAAAGGCGACAGCGTAATCACCGCCGGCGGTATCTACGGTCGCATCCGCGAAGTCACCGACACCTACTTCCTTGTCGAAATCGACAAAGAAACCAAAGTAAAAGTCGACAAAAACATGGTTTACTCGGCTGCTGACCCCACAGCTGCTACCGAGGCTGCCGACCAGCTCAAACAGCAGAAATAGGTCATAAGTCAGAGTGATGAGTTATGAAGTAAACCACTGACCTCTTCACTCGCACCTCGCACCTTGCACCTCATATTAAAAATGATTATACAAAAAATCAAGGAATACGCACACCGTACGAGCGCTTTTTTTAAGCGCTTGTGCGGTGTTCGCTTTAGTCGAAATGTTTGGACCTTCCTGATATTTTTGGGTATATCATTTTTGCTGTGGTTGACAACAACCCTCAACGAGGTTATCAAACGCGACGTTGTCTGCACTCTGCTCTACACAAATGTACCCGATTCGGTTACATTCATCACCGAGCCGCCGCACGAGGCTATTCTTAATCTTAAAGCCCGCGGCACTCAACTGCTCAAATACCAATTCGGCGAAAAGCCGGTAATCGAAATCGACTTTCGGTACTACAACCACGCTAACAAAATCAGCCTGTCGAACGCCGAGCTACGCCACGTTGCTCAAAACGCCCTCGGGGTTGATTTCACCATCGAGGCACTGAGCCCCGACACACTCGGCACGCTCTTTACCACCTCCGAACCCGCACGCCTCCCCGTGGCCGTCAATGCTGTCGTCGGCACAGCCCCTAACAGTCGCCAGTTCGGCCCGGTTGTGCCACTGACCGACACCGTCCAAGTATACTCGGTCAAACCGCTCAGCGACCGCGTGACATACATCGAAACCGAACCGCTCAAATACTACGACGTCGACAAATCGTTTGTAAGCCGTGTGCGCCTCATACCCCCGTCGGGGTGCCGCGTAGTGCCCGACAGCATCGACATCAGCGTAAAAGTCGAAACCGTCTTTGCCCGCTCAAAAAACGTCAACATCGATGTTATCAACGTGCCCGACGGATTTACGATGGACCTCTTTACGACCGTCGTCAGGGTCGATTACATACTGCCGGCACGCGAGGTCAATACCGACCCCGACATCCGCGTCGTTGCCGACTTTAACTCACTGCCGGCCGACTTCAGCTCCGAAACCATCCCCATCACACTGGTCACATCGCTGAAAAATGCTCGCCTCGAGGTTGACGAAGTTGGCTATATAGTTACTAAACGTAAAAATGACTGACACACGGCTCACAGCCCTGACCGGCGGCATCGGAGCCGGCAAAAGCATCATGGCCCGCATACTACGTGCCATGGGCTACGCGGTTTATGACACCGACAACAAAGCACGACGCATCATGTCCGAATCCGAGGCAGTGCGTCGAAGGCTTATCGAAACATTTGGGGATGAGATATTTGAGGAAGCCGAACTGAGACGCGACCGCCTCGCACGCCTGGTATTCGGAAATGATGACAACCTTTCGCTGCTCAATTCGATAGTCCACCGCGCCGTTATCGACGACGTCGTGGAGTGGCGTTTAACCGCACCCGACAAGCACGTCTTTGTCGAAACAGCGATATTGTACACCAGCGGGCTTGCCGACGTTGTCGACGACGTGTGGTACGTCACCGCCGACGAACAAACACGCATCGACCGGGTTATCAAACGCAACGGCCTCGACCGCGAAGCAGTCGTTGCACGCATACGCGCCCAGGATGCCGAAGCCGAATCGGCCGACAACGCCCGGCGCCACCTCATCATCAACGACGGACTCGCTCCCCTTCTGCCCCGCATCCACGAACTTTTGGCCGATTCAGCACGCGCCTTAACCAACGAGCTGAAGCTCGCACGCTGAACAAATAAACAACGCCGCACCCGCCCCTTGCCCCTTATGAACAGCGACCCTGCTGCGCTGGGTCAGTATACAAACAAAAACGCAGGCCGATGGCCTGCGTTTTTGTTTGTATGTGGGGCGCCCTGCAACAGCGGGGCTAATCGCCGATGACCGTTATAGGGCGGGGCTGAGCGCTGAGGATCGTTGTAGGCGATGCCGAGGGCGTTTTGGTGCTGTGTGAGAGCTCAAGCGCGAAGGCTACGTATGCTCATAGTACAACCCCTCCGGGGTTGTCGTTAAGGACGGTAGCCACCCCGAGCGCAAGCGCTCGGGGTTAACCCAGTAAGAGGCCTCCGGCCTCAACTTGCGCGCCTTTCGCCTCTCGCCTCTCTACTTAACTTCCCAGGTTTCGCCGGCAAGTATCATCGAGCGTAGGCTGTCAAAGCCTTTTTTGGCGCGTACTTCTTCGACTTGCTTGGTAACGCCTTCGTCGTAGGTCAGCGAATCAACATCGCGGATAACACCAAGAGCGACGGGCAGTGTTTCGCCGTCCATCATGGCAAGCTGCTGGTGCAGGAAGTTGGACGGGGTGTGGGCGTCGTGCACGAGCACGTCGTCGATGGTGTAGCCGTCCTCGCCGATGGTAACGGCTTTGAGCAGGAATCCGTCCTGAACGAGGCCGCGGTCTTTGTCCTTGCCAAAAAGCATCTTTTCGCCGTGGCGCAGTGTATGGTGCGTCGGCGCGAACCTCGCGGTCGGTGATGGCGTTGTGGATGCCGTTGTTGAAGATTACGCAGTTTTGCAGTATCTCGACAACCGAGGCGCCATGGTGACGAGCGGCAGCAGCAAGCACCTCGCGACTGGTCTGGAGCTCGACGTCGATCGAACGCGCAAAGAAGTTACCACGTGCACCGAATACAAGCTCGGCGGGGATAAACGGATCCTCGACTGTGCCGTAGGGCGACGATTTCGACACGAAACCACGTGCGCTCGTGGGCGAGTACTGACCCTTTGTCAGACCATATATCTTGTTGTTGAACAGCACGATGTTGATATCGATATTGCGGCGCACGGCATGGATGAAGTGGTTGCCGCCGATAGCGAGGCCGTCGCCGTCGCCCGAGATCTGCCATACGGTCATCTCAGGGTTGGCCACCTTAAAGCCGGTGGCGATAGCGGCCGCGCGGCCATGGATGGTGTGGAAGCCGTAGGTGTTCATATAGTAAGGCAGACGCGAGGAGCATCCGATACCCGAAATCACGGCAGTGCGGTGAGGAGGCACACCGAGATCGGCCATGGCCTTGTGGAGGGAATTGAGGATGGCGTGGTCGCCGCATCCGGGGCACCAACGTACCGACTGGTCGTTTTTAAAGTCGGCGGGGTTATATATCTTTTCTTCCATCGTTGTTTACTTCATTATGGTTTTGACTTTTTCGACTACTTCGCTAACGCTGAAGGGTTGACCCTGGATTTTGTTGATCCGTGCGATATGTACGTTGGGGAATTTTGCTTGCAGGTAGTCGGCGAACATGCCGGTGTTGAGTTCGGCCACGATAACGCGTTTGTAGCGGCCAAGCACGTCAGCAGTGTTTTTGGGCAGCGGGTTGATGTAGCGGAACTGCCAGAAAGCTACGCGCTCGCCCTTGTTGTTGAGTTCGGTGGCTGCGGTGAGCAGATGGCCGTAGGTACCGCCCCATCCGAGCAGGATGGTGTCGGCGTCGGGATTGCCGGCAACTTCGAGTTCGGGAATATCGTTAGCGATGCGTGCAACTTTTTCGCGACGCGTCAGCACCATCTTTTCGTGGTTTGCGGGGTCGGTCGATATTGCGCTGGTAACGGCATCCTTTTCGAGACCGCCAAGACGGTGTTCGAGGCCTTCGGTGCCGGGGATAGCCCAGTAGCGGACAAGGTCCTTTTCGTCGCGCATGTATGGTTTCCAACCTTCGCGGAGCTCGTCGGGCACAAATTTGGGTTTGATCGCGGGATACTCGTCAGCATCGGGCACACGCCATGCGCTCGAGCCGTTGCCGATGAAGGCATCGCTGAGCAGGATGACGGGCGTCATGTGCTCGACGGCGATGCGGCATGCCTCGAAAGCCATGGTGAAGCAGTCGGTGGGCGATGCGGGAGCCACGACAGCCACGGGCGATTCGCCGTTGCGGCCATAGAGGGCCTGCATAAGGTCGGTCTGCTCGGTCTTGGTGGGCAGGCCGGTCGAGGGGCCGCCGCGCTGCACGTCGATCACCACCAAGAGGCAGCTCGGCCATAACGGCCAGACCGATGCCCTCGCTCTTGAGGGCCAGACCGGGCCCCGATGTCGAAGTGACAGCCAAATGTCCGGCATAGCTGCACCGATTGCCGAGCATACGCCGGCGATTTCGTCCTCCATCTGGATAGCCTTCACACCGAGGTCCTTGCGCTTGGCAAGCTCATGCAGGATATCGGTGGCCGGAGTGATGGGGTAGGAGCCGAGGAAGAGGGGACGTCCCGATTTTTCGGAGGCCATGATAAGGCCCCAGGCGGTGGCGGTGTTGCCGTTGATGTCGGTGTAGATACCGGGACGGGGATCTTCGGTCTCGATGCGGTATGTCGACACCGAAGCGTGGATGTTGTGACCGTAGTCATAGCCGGCACGGATCACCTTGGCGTTAGCCTCGGCGATAGCCGGTTTTTTTGCAAATTTTTTATTGAGTTGGTGAATAGCTGCCTCGAGGGGACGGTCGAAGAGCCAGCATACAAGGCCGAGCGCAAAGATGTTGCGGCATTTGAGGATGCTCTTGTTGTCCATGCCCGAGTCGGCGAGGGCGGCCTTGGTCATCGACGTAACGGGTACTTCGAGTACGGGCGACGTAATGCCAAGTTCGGCAATGGCGTCGTCGGTTTTGAACAGAGCCTTTTTCAAGTCAGCTTCCTTAAACGAGTCGATATCGACGATGATAACACCGCCGGGTTTAAGAAACTTGACATTCTGTTTAAGCGCAGCCGGGTTCATAGCCACCAAAACGTCGCATTGGTCGCCGGGGGTATGAACGCCCACGCCTACACTGACTTGGAAACCGGAGACACCGCTGAGCGAGCCCTGCGGGGCGCGGATTTCGGCGGGATAGTCGGGAAAAGTCGAGACTTGGTTGCCCACTCCGGCCGACACATTGGTAAAGATGTTGCCGGCAAGCTGCATACCGTCGCCCGAGTCGCCCGAAAAACGGACCACGACCTTGTCGAGAACTTTCACATTCGTTTTTTCTAACATAGCTTTTTTCGATTGATGTGTTCGATGTTTTCTATGGATTGGATTATGGGTAATCGGATAATTGTAGAAACAATTTTCAATGCCGCCGCCCCATGTCCGTGACTGAATGGCGTACGACAGTGCAAAGATAGGCTATTTTTTTGACATTACGACCTTTTTCGCCCCTAAAATCTCCCCACCCCAACCAAAACATCGGTTAGGGGGTGGGGACGATGCGGCGCGGGGTGGTGGTGTTGAGGATAAGCGGGGCATTTTCGACCGTGAGATTGCAGACATCGAGGCCGAAGGCGCGGATGTCGCCCATCGTGTGGCGGTCGATAATGGCGTGCTGATTCATTACGAAGCGCTGAGTGGACGTGCACTCGCTCGAGCGCGAAAACAGTCGGTGTATGACAACGAAACGAAACTCGCCGGGTACGCCGTGTCGAGCCAGCGACGAGTAGCCGCTCACAAGGTCGAGGCGCCCCGCGGCAGTCAGGTCTTCGACAATCTGACGTAGGTATACGGTCAGTTTGGGTTGTACGCGATAGCCCAAATATATTGATATGCAGTATATAAAATTGTCGTCCACGACGTCGAGTGTGTAGCGCAGCGTGTCAGGGGCATCATCAGCCACGACACGTATAAACCAATAATGGTCAGCGCGTTTGGGTTGCTTGTTGACTATCGAGTACAGGACTTTTGACTCGATAAGGCCGGGGTACTCGGCATGGCTGACGTAGACAAGATTCGAGGCATATTTTGGTATTGTCGTGTCGGCTTTGATGTCGGCCAAAATGTCGCGCCATCGGCTGACGTTGGTAAATCGACGAAAACCGGCTCGCATCCTCTCGCCGTTGTACCACACAAAGATGACAAAGGCTATCGCCCCGGCTATCAGCAATGTATACCAACCACCATGGAAAAACTTAGTCAGGTTTGCGGCCAGAAATATGCCCTCGACCGTGGTGAATACGATCAAAAAAACACCGGCCACCCACCGGGGCGCATGATGCGAGATATAGACCGTCAACAGGAATGTAGTCATCAGCATCGTTATCGTTATGGCCAAGCCGTATGCTGCCTCCATGGCATCCGACGACCTGAATATCAACACCGTGATGATACACCCGACGAGCAGAAACACGTTTATGGCCGGGATAAAAAGCTGTCCCTTGGCCACCGCCGGGTACTTTATGCGCAGTCGGGGCCAAAAACGCAGATTGACGGCCTCGCTGAAGATTGTGAACGACCCGCTTATCAATGCCTGGCTCGCAATCACCGCCGCGGCCGTCGCAAGGACTATCTCAGCGCCTAAAAATGCATCGGGCACGATGGCATAAAATGGATTCTGCCCCGACATCGATGCAGCCGCGGGATTTTGGATAACCCATGCCGCCTGACCCATATAGTTGATTACCAGCGCTATCTTGACAAATACCCATGCAACAGCAATATTGCGCCGCCCGCAGTGCCCCATGTCCGAATACAGTGCCTCGGCTCCCGTCGTACACAGAAACACTGCACCGAGGACAACAAACCACCCCGGATACCGTGTCAGCAAAACGTATGCATAGTAAGGATTCAGAGCCTTGATAACCGACGGACAGTCAACAATCCAAATTATGCCGAAAATAGCCAAAGACGCAAACCAAATCATCATCACCGGCCCGAAAAGTCGGCCAATCGCTCCGGTTCCACGACTTTGAACCACAAATATCAAAACAATGATAACAAGCACGATAGGCACGACAGGGATGTCGGGAGCATATGCACGCAGCCCCTCGACAGCCGACGTCACTGTCACGGCCGGGGTTATCACACCGTCGGCAACAAGGGTAGCCGCTCCGACCGCGGCCAAAGCGTATAGCCAACGCTTTTTACTGCGTTTGACAATCGAGTACAAAGCCAATATGCCACCCTCGCCGTGGTTGTCGGCACGCAACGCAATCAGTACATACTTAATGGTAGTCTGGATAGTCAACGTCCAAAAAATACACGACACGGCCCCGAGCACATATTCGGCCCCCGCTTCGGGATTGACACGCACAATAGCCTTCATAACATATAAAGGTGACGTACCGATATCGCCAAATACAATACCAAAAGTCACTACCAAACCCATCAGCGTGATACGCTTCAGCCTCGAATCGACATGATTAGCAGTAATCATAACTATACATAACCTAAAAAGTTAAACCAAAAGTAAAATGCAAAGCACTTAAACATTAAAACACCCGGCCGCCTCGTTTAGTTTAGTAGTTTAGAGAGGGGAGGCTAGATTATCTACCCCACTTTCGCCTCTCACCTCTGCTAAGTGTAAAATTTGGAGGCGGGGATGTTTTTTTATGTTTAGTCTTGAAGTTGTCTAAACTAATTTAAAGAGGTTAAATAACCTGATAATACATTAAAATACAGCATATTTACAAGGAAATTCGCTATATTTGAGTTTGCACACTTAAATATAATTTAATGCCGAAATACGCTGTACTCGACAAAGATACGATAAATTTTGAAATTATGCCCTATCTTACCATCGCAAAAAGAGGATACACCACCAAATTTGATCCGGTTGAGATAGTCAACGCTATTCTTTACAAACTCAAGACGGGCTGTCAGTGGCGCATGATACCGACTGGCCATCTTTTTACTGGTGAACCTCCAAGCTGGAAAACGGTGTTTCACCATTTCCGTAAATGATGTAAATCCGGTGAATGGCAGAATTACCACACCATCGCATATCGCGGGTAATTTTGGCCGTGCTTTTCGGTCATGAAGCACGCTTCACTCCCTCAAAGACACGACTAAAATTTCTCCGCGATATGCGACCTCAGCGTTAACATTTCTTTCTTCGAAAGCGCTACGCGATGAATTGTGGGACAGGCTCTAAATTTCAGATAGTTGAGAGATAGCCCCTGATGGTTGATGCCCCACGCAGTGCCTGACGTTCCGCTCGTATAACATGGGCCCAAGGTAAATTGGTCGTAGGGGCCGGGTGTCCGCAGGACGCCGATTTAGTAGTAACCGCGTACACCGAGACGCAGTTGAGGTGTGCGCGGATAGTCCTCGCCTCCCACTTCTCCGGGTGTCCGCAGGACACCGATTGTATTAGGGTTGCCGGATGTCGTGCTTGCTTTAATCGGCGTCCTGCGGACGCCACGCTGTGTTGGGCAGGTCACATCCGCAGACATCTCGCTTCGCTTCGATGTCTGCGGTTACTGCTAAATCGTTGTCCTGCGGACAACACAACTATAGTTTAGTGGTTTAAAGACAGTCCCAAAAGCTTTGGCGCTCTGGGAAAGCTCTGGCTCTATAGTTTATGTACCTAAAGTGCAGTGATAGTTAATTTGTCTTTATTGCTGTTAAGTATTGTAAATTTATTTGTGTATTGCAATTAAAATCACTAACTTGCGAAACAAAACAAGACGTTCTCCTTAAAGCCCTCCTAATGCCACCTTCCCAACCACCATACCTATAATCAATGACCATGCCGCTTCGACATATCTCACAGTCCGTACCCCGATTAGCGAAGACATCGTCAAGTCCTTCGGCCGGGTACTACGATGTTGACCGCGGTCAGCATTATTGGTACGTGCGGGATAGGTTGGGGTCAACGGCGGCCGTTGTTGATGTAGCCGTGACACAATAGGCGTCCGGCGGGTGCATATTTTCCTTGCCACACACCATAAATATCACTTGAAGGCATTTCTGCCCTGTGCTTTGTCATGCTCAAAAGTTGAATTTGGAATCCGGAATAGTTTTAGCGCCAAATAGGACAAGTTTTGTCTTCGCTGATTGAGAAAAGTTTGCTAAATTTGCAGTCTAAAACCAAGTGATTTCAAATTTTGCAGTATGATGAAAAAAAATATCTTAGCTATTTTTTCGGTTCTCTTTATAATCGGCGCAGTCAAAGCCGCTGACCCCGAGACTTATCGTCTTAATATCAGAGACTTTGCTGAGCTCCAAGTTGTGGACAATCTCAACGTTGTGCATCGTTGCAGCGCCGACTCGGCCGGTATGGCGGTATTTACGTGCACGCCGAACGTTGTCAGTCATCTGATGTTTACAAACAACAAAAACAAGCTTAAAATCCAGATTAACAACGACGATAACCCAGTACCTGCCAGTGATTTCCCGACCGTAACTGTATATTCCAATTTTATCACGTCGGTTGAGAACTCGGGCGACTCGACTTTGACTGTTGAGAGTCCCGCTCCGGGTGCCAAATTCAAGGCCCGCATCATAGGCAACGGTACGCTGGTAGCCAGCGACATACACTCGACCGTCGTCGAGGGCAGCCTTGACACCGGCCGTGGCCACCTTGTTATGTCGGGCAAAGCCAATACCGTTAAACTGAGCAATATCGGCACAGGGCGCATCGAAGCCGGAGGTTTGTCGGCCGAGAGCGGTTCGGTCAAAATTCTCGGCACCGGTCCGGTCGACTGTCAAGTCAGCGGCGAACTCACCGTCAAGGGCTTAGGTTCGGGTAAAGTATACGTCAAGGGCAATCCCAACGTCAAAAAACGTGCCCTCGGCTCGGTAAACGTTATCAACGTCGAATAATCCTCCCCGCACGATGAGTACCGACGATGCATCGCTGAAACTACGCACGGCCCGCACCCTTAAGTGGAATCTTATCGACCGGGTGGCATCGCAGGTACTCTATGCCGTCACCGGCATCGTATTGGCACGCGAGCTGAGCCAAGCCGACTTTGGTCTTGTCGGTGCAATCCTTGTTTTTCAGGCTTTTGCATCGTTGATGGTCGACAGCGGATTTAGCTATGCACTTATCCAGCGCAAGGACCCGACGCGCCTCGACTATTCGAGTGTGCTGTGGTTCAACATCGGCATGTCGGCGATTCTCTATGTCGTCCTTTTTGCGTGCGCACCGTGGATAGCCGACCTTTTTGGGGCCGACGAGCGTCTTGTTCCCCTGTCGCGCGTAATGTTTATCAGTTTTATACTGAACGCGACTTCGATAGTACAAACAAACCGCTTTGCCAAGCAGCTAAACGTAAGGCCGGTAGCGATTGCCAACACCGTCGGGCTCATCGCCGGCGGGGCAGTGGGCATCTGGATGGCCGTCGCCGGATGGGGAGCCTGGGCCATTGTTTGGCAGACAATCGTGCTCGCCGCTATCAAGTCGCTGATACTGTGGACGGTGAGTCGTTGGTTGCCGATGATGCGATTCTCATGGACCGCCTTGCGCAGCTTTTTTAAAGTCGGCGGATCGATGATGTTTACGTCGTTCCTCAACACGGTTTTTCTCAACATCTACTCGTTTTTTGTAGGCAACCGGGTTGGCCTCGTTGCGTTGGGTTATTATACCCAAGGCGACAAGTGGTCAAAGATGTGTGTCGCCTCGATGAGCCAGGTCATCACCTCGTCTTTTTTGCCCGTGCTTAGCGGAGTCCAAGACGACCACGAGCGTTATACGCGGCTCAGCCACAAGATGAACCGCATGACCGCCTACATCATTTTTCCGCTTTTTGTAGGGCTGATAGTGATGGCCACGCCAATTTTCCACATCCTTTTCGGGACAAAATGGGATGCATCGATTATACTTTTTCAGCTGTTGCTTGTACGAGGTATATTCACCGTTTTTACGTCATTATACACCAATTGCCTGCTTGCCTTAGGCTTTGCCGGGCATATAGCGCGCCTTGAGATATGGCGTGACGCCGTGGCTATTGTCGGACTGGTAGCCACCTTTCCGGTGCTTGCCGATTCGACACCCGACAACCCCGTTTGGGGCGTCATGATAATGCTTTGGGGTCAGATTGCAGCCGCCGTCGTAGCCTGGGCGCTTACGCTTATCAGTGTACACCGACTGTGCAAAATTTCAATGAATGCTTTGTTGGTTGATTGCGTACCCTATTTTGCGATGTCTGCGGTGCTTGGCGGCGTGATGTGGCTGGTAGGCACGGTTATATCATCACCGTGGGCTGCCTTGGCAATCGAAGCCGTCATCGGAGGCGGCATCTACTTTTTAGCCAACCACGTAGCCCACTCGACAATCCAACGCGACGCCTTTGCCTACCTTCGCGGCCGACTCTAAACGCGATGCAAACTCGATGAAGCTCAGCAGCTCATCACATGGTGTACGACAGCCGAGATGGTCTCGTTGTCGGCTTTGATACGACAACTGAGGTCGGTGACGTAGCGGTCGTAGTTTGTAATCGGTTTTGTCGCAACTCCCGACTCGGCGGCAGCACGTGCTACGGCTGGAGCGACCTCGGTCAGCAAACGTGGGTCAAAGGGTGTGGGTATGATATAATCACGTCCAAATTTCATATCGCCGCGCGTCGGGTAAGCATGACGCACCGACTCGGGCACTTCGAGATGCGCAACGCCGGCAATGGCATGAACGGCCGCAATCTTCATGGCCTCGTTTATTTGAGTGGCACGCGAGTCGAGCGCACCTCGGAATATATAAGGAAATCCAAGGACATTGTTGACCTGGTTGGGATAGTCCGAACGGCCCGTGGCCATGATGATATCGGGGCGCGTTGCCATGGCCGTATCGTATGCAATCTCGGGGTTGGGATTTGCCAAAGCGAAAACAATCGGACGGACGGCCATCGTCATTAGCATCGCCGGCGTAACAACATCGGCTACCGAAAGACCCACGAAAACATCCGCGCCGTTCATTGCCTCGGCTAATGTCTTATATGGTACGTCGCGGGCATAGAGCGCCTTGCGGCCTGACAATCCGGGTCGGTCTGTGCGTATAACTCCCTTCGAGTCGCACATAACAAGATGCTCGCGCTTCACACCGAGGCTGATAAACAAATCGGCACACGCCATCGCTGCCGCTCCCGCGCCGTTAAAGACAACGCGGACATCGCCGATAGCCTTGCGCTGTATGTCGAGGGCATTGATAAGCGCTGAACCGGTGATAACAGCCGTACCGTGTTGGTCGTCGTGCATAACAGGTATATCGAGTTCGTCGCGCAACCGCCTCTCAATCTCGAAACATTCAGGAGCCTTGATATCCTCCAAGTTTATACCGCCGAAAGTCGGTGCTATAGCCTTGACAGCCGTTACAAAAGCGTCAACGTCGGTAGCATCGACCTCGATGTCGAAACAGTCGATGTCGGCAAACACCTTAAAAAGCAATGCCTTACCTTCCATCACCGGCTTGGATGCGAGTGCACCGATATTGCCGAGTCCCAACACGGCCGTACCATTCGAGATAACGGCTACGAGGTTGCCTTTGCCGGTGTAGTCGTAGGCGCGCGCGGGATTTTTCTCAATCTCAAGCGAGGGATAAGCCACGCCCGGCGAGTATGCCAGACCCAAATCGCGTTGGTCGTCATAGGGTTTTGTGGGTACGATCTCAATTTTGCCGGGTATAGGGTAACGGTGATAGTCGAGCGAAGCAATGCGGTTCGATTCGCTTTTAGGTGTATTTTGTGTGTCCTTCATAATCAAAAAATTTACTTTGGTAATTTAACACACAAAAAACACGCTAAGTTTTCACCCGCCTAAAAAACACCCGATACAATACATTCGCGCTTCCGCGCTCACACAGCTACAAATCCATACTGGCTGGTAGGGTTGGCTTACAGCCGAAAATACGAACGTATCCTTAGCCTCTTCGGCTTCGGATGTAGGATTGTAACTCATTGAAATTTTATGGTTTTGCAATCCGATTCATTGAAAAATTAATTGTATATTTGTAATGTAAAACTAATAGGAGACAAAATTATGGCACGACCAATAGCAGAAACCCGATACTGACAGGCGAAGATGCAATCCGCTTTGAACGCCTCAGAAAAGAAGTCGACAGCCTTACAAAGGAGCAGCTATAGGTTTCTATGAAAAGAATGATTTCAAAATACTGTCGCCTCAAACGATACAGAAGGATACACGTCTGATGTTTTTCGACATGATGGCGTTGGGTTGAATTTCCGGACCGCATTGCTATCCTTTATAATTCATAACCGTCGCAGACGAAACGTCTACGATCTCCGGGGAAATCGGTACCTGAAGGACACCGAATGTAGTGATACATTGTCCACTCTTTTGCATTCGACGGTGTAGTTGCTAATTTAGATTTTTTGTTGCTTAGCGACAAAATTGCTATCTTTGTAGTATGGAATTTTTATATGCTTTGATTAATATGCTTGCCGAGATGGCTCCATACCTCCTATTGGGCTTTTTGGTGGCAGGCGTTCTATATGCTTTTGTGCCCGGCGAGTTTTATCGTCGACATCTTTCGCGCCCCGGAGCATGGGCCGTGATAAAAGCGGCATTGATAGGCGTACCGCTGCCCTTGTGCTCGTGCGGAGTGCTGCCAACAGCCGTTTCACTACGCCGCAACGGTGCATCGCGCGGTGCCTCGACATCGTTTTTGATAGCGACGCCACAGACCGGTGTTGATTCGATAGCGGCCACGTACTCGCTGCTAGGTCCGGCATTTGCCATTATCCGCCCGGTAGCAGCTTTGGTGACTGCCTTTGTCGGCGGTATGCTGGTTAACCATGAGGACCGCCGTGCCGGGGCGTGTCAAGTCGACGATGTCGATACGATTGATGCACCGGCATCGCACGGATTCGCGGCCAGGATACGCGATGCATTTCGATATGGCTTCGTCGAAATGGTTCAAAACATCGGCAAGTGGCTGATTATCGGACTTGTGATAGCCGCTGTCATAACAGTGTTTGTGCCCGACGGATTCTTTACATATTTTGCTCGCTACCCGATTTTGGCAATGTTAGCAGTCGTGATTGTTGCCGTGCCAATGTACGTATGCTCGACAGGATCTATACCCATCGCTATGTCGCTGATGCTTAAAGGTCTAAGCCCCGGCGCAGCGTTTGTGCTGCTCATGGCCGGTCCGGCAGCAAACTTTGCCTCGATTATCATCGTGGGCAAGTCGCTGGGACGACGCGCTGCCGCGGTCTATCTGGCCACAATCATTGTCGGAGCCATAGCCATCGGCCTGTGTATCGACTACCTGATGCCGGCACGGTGGTTCGTGACCTCGGCGATGGCCGTCACCGCCAATTGCCACATCAACGTAGGCATTTTCCCGGCAATCTGTTCGGTACTACTCATCGTGCTGCTTATCAACGCAATGATTTTAAAGTATAAACCTAAAAAACAAGATAAAATGGAAAACAAAGCAACCGTATACATCGTAAAAGGTATGACATGTGGTCACTGCAAGGCCATGGTCGAGAAAAACCTGTCGAAACTCCCCGGCGTCGAGGCTGTCAGCGTCGACCTTGCAACGGGTAAAACCAGCATCGAAGGCAATGTCGACCCGGCGGCCGTACGCGAGGTTATCGACGACCTCGGCTTTACCTTGGAGGCCGATTAATCAGAGAACTAACGGAGTTTTTAAGAGCCAGCCCCACCATTCACCGCTACAGCGATGATGGCCGGGACTGGCTCTTAAACTTTATAACCGGCCGAAATGTTTTAGACATATAACATCATCAACACGGTCCGGACGATGCAGGGACGCACATAAAAGCTATTCGAGTCTTACACCTCAGGGCCACAAACATTAACAACATTACAAACGAAGCAGCATGAAAAACACAAACCCGGCCCCGACCGAAGCTGATGTAACCAAGTCGGGTCGAAAAAAGAACTTATCGACCGCCCACGGTTCGATAACGATGATAGCCATGGCTGTGCTGATTATCACGTCGATAGTGAGTCTGCGCGGTTTGCCGTCCGAGGCTAAATATGGTATACAGTCGATATTTTACTACTTGTTTGCGGCGGCGGTTTTTCTGCTTCCGTTTTCGCTTGTCTGTGCCGAACTTGCCTCGACATGGTCAAAAAGCGGTGGCCTGTATCGCTGGGTCGCCGAGGCATTCGGCCCACGCATGGGCTGGCTGGCGATGTTCCTCGAGTGGCAAACAATCGTAATATGGTTCCCGACGGTGTTGATGTTTGCGGCAGCGTCGTTGGCCTATATGTTCTGGCCCGAGAGCTTTGACCAAGCCCTGGCATCGAACAAAATCTACACCCTTGTGATAGCATTGTTAGTCTACTGGCTGTCGACACTCAACGCTTTCAGAGGTCAAAAATCGGCCAACAAACTAAGTACGTTGGGTGGCATGTTTGGCACGATTATCCCCGGTGGTATATTGATTATCTTAGGCGTAGTTTACTTTTGTCTTGGCAAACCGCTGGCGCTCGAAGATGTATCGTTCTTCCCCGACTTCTCGAATATGGGTACGATAGTGCTGGCGGCGTCGATATTCCTTTTCTACGCAGGGATGGAGTGTCAGGCGGTACACGTAAACGATATGCGCAATCCGGCGCGCGATTTTCCGAAGGCCGTCTTCCTTGCCATCGTTGTCATCGTCGTTATTTACTCGCTCGGTACGCTGGTAATCGGCATGGTCATTCCCTCGAAGGACATCAACCTTTTGCAGTCGTTGCTGGTGGCTTATAAAGCACTGTGGCAGGGATTCGGTGTAGGTTGGCTCGGCAACATAATGGCCCTGCTTATCATGTTTGGTGTCATTGGTCAGGTCAGTGCATTGGTAACAGGCCCGTCGACCGGACTTATGGCCGTGGCCCAAAGCGGCTACCTGCCACGCAGTTTGCAACGCCTCAACAAGAATAATGTAAACACCTCCATCCTGTATATACAGGGAGCATTCGTTTCGTTGATACTTCTTCTGCTCATCGTACTGCCCACCGTCGAATCGGCCTACCAGATAATGTCGCAGATGGCAACCATTATCTATCTCGTCATGGTATTGATAATCTACGCAGCCTTTATCCGCCTGCGTCACACCCAGCCTGCCAAACGCCGCGGCTACCGCGTGCCCTTTGGCAAGGTAGGCGAAGTGATTGTATGTACATTAGGCATTACCGGTGCGGCCCTGGCCTTGGTGCTCAGCTACTTGCCGCCGTCACAGATTAATACCGGCTCGCCCGTTGTCTACGTAGGCATTATCGTTATCGGTATAGCAGTCATCATAGCCCTGCCGCTGATAGTATACTCGCTGCGCAAACCGTCGTGGCGTAACCCCGACGCACACTTCTACCCCTTTGACTGGCAAATAGAAGGACGCCGCCCCAACCAAGTATCTAAATGGACGGCCGACTATACTCCGACCGAAGACGAAGTCGAAGCCGCCGAAGCTCAGAACATCGCCCTTCACGGCACCGACAAACACCACTGATTCCCTACTCCCTTCAAATAAATAGACAGCGGCGATGCCCGGAAACCCGGCATCGCCGCTGTGTCCGGTTTGTCAGTTTGTCAAAATGACATATTGACAAGATGACAATGAAATACTGGCGAGGCGTGCGGGTCTCAGTTAAGTTGGGTTGGTGTGCAATAAAAACGGGGGCGCGGCGTTTTATAATATATTGTGCAATGTTTGGTTTATGTTGCGCAATGTCTGTAATGTACACCCTTTCGTTATCGCTGATGAAAAAAAATCTTATACGCATAGTTCTTTCGGTTGTCGCCGTGGTTACTCTTGTGGCCTGTGGCGGTGCAAAGTTGTCGGTTGCCGACGAGCAGATGGCCCGCGGCGAATATAATGACGCATCGAAAACTTATCGCAAAATATACAACAAACTGACAAAGAAGGAGGAACGCGCCCTTCGCGGTCAGGTTGCAATGAAACTTGCCGAGTGTCACCGTCGGCTTAACCAGACGGCACGTGCCGAGGCGGCATACGCAAATGCTATCCGATACGGCGTGACCGATTCGATGGCCGTTCTGCGACTTGCCCAGATGCAGCAGGCAAACGCCAAGTATGCTGCCGCTATTAAGACTTACGAGGAGTTTCTCGAGCGCAAACCGGGCGACATCGAAGCCACCAACGGTCTGGCCGGTGCCCGTTTTGCCGCAACCAAGCCCAAAGCCTCGCGATATCGCGTCGGCCAGTCAAAACTGTTTAACAGCCGCCGTGCCGACTATGCCCCGATGTTCTTCGACAAGTCGTACGACCGTCTATATTTCACCACCACCAACGAAAAAGCCAAGGGCGACAAAAAAAGCGAAATCACCGGCATGAAGAATGGTGACATCTGGGTATCGATGAAAAACGAACGCGGCGAATGGACCAAGCCCGAGGCTGTCGAGGGTGAGCTAAACTCCGAACTCGACGAGGGGATTGTATCCTTTTCGCCCGACGGCTCGACTATGTACCTTACGCGTGCACGCCGCGAGGTCAATGCCTCGACCAATGTCGAAATCTACACCTCGACTCGCTCGGATGCACAGTGGTCGGCTCCGGTAAAATTCGAAATCACAGCCGACACCGTGTCGTCGTATGGACACCCGGCCGTGTCGCCCGACGGACAGTGGCTTTACTTTACCAGCGATATGCCCGGCGGCAGCGGTGGCCGCGATATCTGGCGAATAAACCTTAAGGAACGCGGCGGCTCGCTCGAGAATATGGGCGAGTGGATTAATACGCCCGGTGACGAGATGTTTCCCTACGTCCGCACCGACTCTGTGCTCTATTTTGCCTCAAACGGTCACCCCGGATACGGCGGCCTGGATATTTTCCGCGCCGAACTGACTCCCTCGGGCGGTTGGAATGTCGAAAATATGGGTACGCCAATCAACTCGTCGTCCGACGACTTCGGTATAACCTTCGGTGCAGGCGAAAACGGCTATTTCAGTACCAACCGCGGCGATGCACGTGGATATGACCATATATATTCGTTCGAACTCCCCGACCTGAAAATCAACATCTCGGGATGGGTGCTCGACCGCGACGAGGAGCCCGTTCCCAATGCCGTGATACGTATCGTAGGCAGTGACGGCTCGAACCAGAAACAGGTTGCTCGCGACGACGGCTCGTTTGCATTCCCCCTTGAGCGTGGCATAGACTACGTTATGTTGGCCGGCGCAAAGGGGTACCTCAACGCCAAGCAGGAGTTTCGCAGCGACGATGCCGAGGAGGATGCCGAATACGGAGTCGACTTTATCCTCGCATCGATAACCAAGCCCGTCGTTGTCGAGAATATATTCTACGACTTTGACCGTGCGTCGCTGCGTCCCGAGTCGAAGGCGGCCCTTGACGAGCTTGCCCAGGTACTACGCGACAATCCCAACGTCACCATCGAAATGGCCAGCCACACCGACCGCTGGGGCTCGGACCAATACAACATCGACCTGTCGAGCCGCCGTGCAAAGTCGGTTATCGACTATCTGATTTCGGTAGGCATCTCGGCCGACCGTCTCCAGAGTCAGGGTTACGGCGAGTCGCGTCCTAAAAAAATTACTAAGAAACTCAACCGTCAATATCCTCAGTTTGAGGAAGGCACCGTGCTCACCGAGGAGTTTATCGAAACCCTGTCCGAAGCCGATGCCGAGATTGCCGACCAGATAAACCGTCGAACCGAGTTCCAGGTGTTGTCAATCGACTACCGCATGTATTAATCCTATTTTGCGGGATTGAGCTATGATAAAATTCAGAACCGAAATAGACGTGCCTCGTTCGAGCTATCCTATCTGCCATAGTGACAGGATTGTAACCCTCGGGTCGTGCTTCAGCGACGCCATTGGTAGCCGGCTGAGCGATGGCGGCTTTGGCATCGCGGTCAATCCCATGGGCGTACTTTTCAACCCCGTTTCGATAGCCAACACCGTCAGGCGTGCACTCACCGGCCAAGAGTACGGCATCGACGACCTGTACTGCGATGCCGACGGCATCTGGCATGCACTCGACTACGAATCCCGCCGACGCGATACCGACCCCCATCGCCTGCTCGCGACACTGAATGCCGACTTTGCAACGGCCGCCGAGGATATATGTAATGCCGACGTCTGGCTGCTGACGTTCGGAACGGCGTGGACTTTCAAGCACTTGCCTACCGACCGCGTTGTCGGTAATTGCCACAAACTCCCCGACCGGGATTTTGAACGCTGCATGGTCGATGTCGACGATATCGTCCGCACGTGGCAGCCACTCATCGGCAGTCGACGCACGGTGTTGACCATCAGCCCTGTTCGGCATCTAAACGACGGACTGCACGGCAATTCGCTGTCAAAGGCACGTTTGCTACTTGCTGTCGATCGGCTGTGCAGTCTATACCCGCGTACTGAGTACTTCCCCGCCTACGAAGCCCTGGTCGATGACCTGCGCGACTACCGATTCTATGCCGACGACCTCAAACACCCCTCGAAAGTAGCCGAGGACTACGTATACGAGCTTTTTGGCCGTATGTTTTTTGACCGCGCCACGGCCGACCGTGCCGACCGAGCCACCCGCGCCGCCCTCCGCGCCCGCCACCGCCCCATCCTCTCAGTTTAGAGGTTATGCATCGGGATGTAACGAGTTGAATCTGGATGCGTCAGGTTGTATCGGGGTTAATCAGGATGCATCGGGGTTAATCGTTCATTAGCCGCAAGCCGGAGGCTTACGTTCCCATTTCGCCTTTCGCCTCTCGTGTGAGTGTTGATAGTTCGTGGCGCTAAAAGTTGCACAACCCACAAAAAGGTCGTAACTTTGAACCTCGAAACGCTCTTCGGCGTCTTATATTCTCACCCCTACTTATCTAACTGTCTGATTATGTACCGAAAAGGCAAACTATATTTTCGATACGGCACAATGGGCTCGGCAAAGACAGCACTTCTGCTCACCACGGCTTACAACTTCGAGGAACGCAAAGTCGGTTACCTTTGCATGAAACCCGTTGTCGACACCCGCGAGGGCGACAGCGTTATCCGCTCGCGCATCGGCATCGAACGTCACTGCGAGTGGATCTATCCCGAAACCGACATATACCGCATGGTGCGCGATTTGTTTAAGACCACCGAGAAGTTTGTCGAATGGTTTCTTATCGACGAGGCCCAGTTTCTTAGCGTAGCCCAAATCGATCAGCTTGCCCGCGTTGTCGACGACTTTGGTTGCAACGTAATATGCTACGGCCTGCGCACCGACTTTAAGAGCCGACTATTCGAGGGCTCGCGCAGACTGTTCGAGATAGCCGATACCATCGACGAAATCAAATCGACCTGCAACTGCGGCCGAAAAACCATCATCAACGCTCGTATTGACCACGCCGGTAACTTTGTCAACGAAGGTGCCCAGGTCGAAATCGGCGGTGACGACCGCTATGTTGCCGTATGCCGAAAATGCTGGCGCAACAAACGCATCGAACAGGCCTCGCGCGACGTGCTGCCCTTCGAATTTGACGAACTCGAAAATTAAGTAACGACCACTTTGAAGATATATAACGATATGAAATCTCTCCGAACTTCATTAATCATTGCGCTGCTCGCGGCCGTTGCCCCACTTGTGTCGGCACGAAAATACGCCGACGAGTCGCTCAACTACAAGGTAATGTACAAATGGGGCATTGTCCACAAACAGGCCGGACATGCCACACTGTCGCTTAAAACCCACGGCAGCGAATACCATACGATGCTGACCGCAGCATCCGAGAAATGGGCCGACCGCTTTTTTAAAGTGCGCGACACGCTCGAGGGTCGCGTACACCGCGACACTTTTCGCCCGTCGATGTACGAAAAACGCTCGCACGAGGGCGGCGAACACAAGCACGACGTCGTAAACTACAAATACAGCGGCAACAACGTCACCGGCTCGTGTCATCGCCGAGTATGGGACAAAAAAGGACAACTGAAAACCGACGAAAAACGTTCGCTCGATGCCCAGGGTACAACAATCGATATGCTGTCATCGTTCTACTACATGCGCGACCTACCCTACGAATCGTGGAACACCGGACATACGGTCAGTGTAAACCTTTTTTCGGGAAAACGTAAAGAAATCCTGACTATTAAATATCTTGGCCGTCAGGATATAAAGGTAGACAACACAACCTACCCTTGCTACCACATCTCCTTTACCTTCACCGACCCCGCCAACCCCAAAAAGAAATCGAGCGACGGTATGGAGGCCTGGATATCGACCGCCGCGGACCGCATCCCTATTAAACTCGAAGGCAAACTGTCGGTCGGAGCCGTTCACTGTCTGTACGTACCGCGCTGATATCCTTAAAAATTCGGCTACATTAAAGACTTAAAAATTGGCCAAAACCTCCACGGTTTTGGCCTTTTTGGCGTATGTTCGTATTTTTTATGATTTGTTTACAAAATTATATCTGTATGTCATTGATTTATTGTCTAATTTTGTACTGATTTTTAAACCGTTTATCACATTGTTCACTCACATTATATGAGATTCAGTTTACCAACCGTCGGTCTTGCGTTAGCCGGCATGTTAACATGCGCAACGGCCCGAGCAACCGCCAACCCACAAATAACGGCCGAGACATCGCCGACAAGCGAGGTAACGGCCGAGGTTATACCCGTCCTTACACTTGACCGCTGTGTCGAAATTGCCCTGAGTACCAATCCCACAATCCGCGTGGCCGACCTCGACATTACACGTGTTGACTATAGCCGCAAGGATGCCCTTGCTCAGCTACTACCCACCGTAGCCTTTGGCGGCTCGTACAACCGTATGCTTGCCAAACAAGTTGCTTATATGGACTTTGATATGGGTGCACTTGGTGGAGCTGACGGCGGCGAAGGCGATGAGACGACCAAACCCGCCCAAACCCAGAAAAAAGGTAGCGGCGACGGCATCAAGATGGGACGCGACAACTCGTACCAAGTCGGCTTCAATGCCTCGGTGCCCCTGATTGCACCCCAACTGTGGGCCCAGCTTAAGTTGACCGACAGCCAGATTGCACAGAGTGTCGAACAGGCACGTGCATCGCGCCTCGATATGGTAAACCAGGTCAACAGCGCCTACTATCGTCTTTTGCTTGCTCATGACTCAAAAAAAGTCATCCAGGAGAGCTACGACATGGCTGCCTTGACCTACGATATCTATAAAAAACAATTCAGCGTAGGCGCTGCCAGCGAGTACGACGTACTGCGCACCTCCGTAGCAATGAAAAATATCGAGCCCGAGTTGCTCCAGGCCGACATCTCCATTCGCCAAGCCGAGCTTCAGTTGCGCATACTGATGGGTATGCCCGGTGACTTTGCTTTTGCAGTGGCCGGCGAGCTGTCCGACTACGAAAAAACGATGTACGCCGACGCATTGGCCATCGACACCGACTATAGCCAAAATACATCTCTGCGTATGAACGACCTCCAGGCCGAAACGCTGCGCCAGTCGGTGCGCGTTGCAAAAATGGCTTGGTATCCGACACTGGCACTGACCGCAAACTACAACTGGACATCGTCGTCAAACGGTTCACCGTTTAAAAACTTTAGATGGGACCCCTACTCGGTTGTCGGTTTGACACTGAACGTACCCCTTTTCCAAGGTGGGTCGCGATGGAACAAAATTCGCGCCGCCGAGGTCCAAGTTGAACAAAACCGTCTTACCCGCGAGGACCTTGAACGCAGCGTTGCCATGCAGGTCGACCTTGCAGTTGACAACATAAAACTCAACGTCGAACAGATTGCATCGAACGCCGAGAGCGTGGCCGAGGCCGACCGTGCACATAAAATCATGGAACAAAGTTTCGAAATCGGAGCGGCATCCTACCTTGACCTGCGCGACTCGGAACTGACACTGACACGCTCGCGTCTGACCTACTATCAGTCAATCTACAACTACCTGATAGCACGCAGCGAACTTCAGCTGCTCCTTGGCAAAGAATAGTAATCCACCCCATAAAAAATCATTATCCAACATAACGCAATGAAACTTTCACGATACACCTTTATCCTTCTCGGAGCCGCTGTCATGGCAACCGGATGTTCGTCGTCCGATGAGAATACCGAACAAACCGAGACCGCCGAAGAGCTGCCCATCATCGATGTCGATGTCGCAACCCTACGCAGCATCGACCAGTCGAAGCACTACACCGCCACCGTCGAGGCCTACAACCTTAACAACATCTCGCCCTCGTCGCCCAACCGCATCAAAACCATCACCGTCGAAGTCGGTGACCCGGTTCGTCGCGGACAAGTGCTTGCAACCCTCGACAACAGCAGTGCCGCACAACTTAAGGTAAACCTCGACCAAATCGAGCGCGACTACAACCGTGCTGTCCAGCTGCTCAACATCGGCAGCGGTACGCAGGCAAACGTTGACCAACTAAAAAGTCAACTCGACGCGGCCCGTACCCAGTACAACAACGTTATGGAAAACACCGTACTGACCGCCCCAATGTCGGGAGTCGTGACAGCGCGTAACTACGACCCGGGCGACATGACCGGCACCCAGCCCATTTTGACTATCGGACAAATTTCGCCGGCCGTCAAAATCATTATCAACATCACCGAAAACGACCTCAGCTCGGTCCACGCCGGTATGCCCGTCGATGTCACCTTCGACGCCTTCCCCGGCGAGGAATTTGTCGGTAAAATTCAGCGCGTGTATCCCCAGATCGACCCTGCATCGCGTACCTTCCAGGCCGAAGTCGTTGTCAATAACCCCGGTGGCAAATTTTTCCCCGGTATGTTCAGCCGCGTAAGCCTTAACCACGGAGTAGCCGAACACGTTGTCGTGCCCGACCGCGCCGTTGTCAAACAAACAGGCTCGGGCAACAAGTATGTCTACGTCTACCGAAACGGCGTCGTTAGCTACAATCGCGTCGATCTTGGACAGCACATTGCCGACGGATACGAGCTTATCAGCGGTGTCAACGACGGCGACACGGTTGTCATTGCCGGTCAGACACGACTGGCCGACGGCGCACAGGCGGTGATTCGCGGCAGCGAGCCCACACAGCAAAATTAACTTGATGTCTCAACCAGTTAATCCCTATTAATCAATGAGTTTATATGGCAGTGCGGTACGCCGCCCGATTATGACGACGTTGTGTTTCGTTGCCGTCGTGATTATGGGTCTTTTTTCGCTTAGCAAGCTACCTATCGACCTGTATCCCGACATCGAAACCAATACGATCATGGTAATGACCTCGTATAACGGCGCCAGCGCCCAGGATATCGAGCAGAATGTGACGCGCCCGCTCGAAAATGTGCTCAACTCGGTTGAGAATCTTAAGCACATTACATCGAAATCGCGTGAAAACATATCAGTGATCACCCTCGAGTTTGAATACGGCAACGATATCGACGTGCTCACCAACGATGTGCGCGACAAGCTCGACATGGTATCGTCCCAGCTGCCCGACGACGCCGAGAACCCGATCATTTTCAAGTTCTCGACCGACATGATTCCTATCGTCCTCCTGTCGGTCCAGGCCGACGAGAGTATGCCCGGTCTGTACAAGATTCTCGACGACGCCGTGGCCAATCCCCTTGCCCGTGTCGACGGCGTAGGTTCGGTATCGATATCGGGTGCACCCAAACGCGAAATTCATATCTACGTCGACCCGGCCCGCATCGAAGCCTACGGCATACCCATCGAAACCATCTCGGCTATCGTTGCGGCCGAAAACCGCAACATCCCCGGCGGATCGTTCGATATCGGCTCGGATACATACGCCCTGCGCGTACAAGGCGAGTTTACATCGGCCGACCAAATGGCCAACCTCGTCATCGGCTCGCGAGACGGTCGCAACGTCTATCTACGCGACGTGGCCACCATCGACGACTCGCTCGAAGAAAGGGCTCAGGAGACATACAACAACGGACAAAAAGGCGCCATGATCGTGATTCAGAAGCAGAGCGGCGCCAACTCGGTCGAGATATCGAACAAGGTTATGAAAATGCTCCCCGATTTGCAAAAACGATTGCCCTCGGACGTAAAACTCGGTGTCATTGTCGATACATCGGATAATATCCGCAACACCATCGACTCGCTGGTCGAGACGGTGATGTATGCCCTGCTGTTTGTGGTCATCGTGGTGTTCTTCTTCCTCGGACGCTGGCGCGCCACGCTCATCATCACCATCACCATCCCTATCTCGCTGATAGCGTCGTTCATCTACCTGGCCATCACGGGCAACTCGCTCAACATCGTGTCGCTCTCGGCCTTGTCCATATCCATCGGTATGGTGGTCGACGATGCCATCGTCGTGCTTGAAAACGTCACTACCCACATCGAGCGCGGCTCCGACCCGAAACAGGCAGCCGTTCACGGCACCAACGAGGTTGCCGTGTCGGTAATCGCATCGACACTGACCTTGATCGCCGTGTTCTTCCCCTTGACCCTGGTCACCGGCATGACCGGCGTGCTCTTCCGCCAGCTCGGATGGATGGTGACCATCATGATGATCATCTCCACGACCTGCGCCCTCTCGCTCACCCCGATGCTGTGCAGCCAACTGTTGAGACTAAACACAAAGCACTCCAAATTCTACAACATATTCTTTAAGCCCGTCAACCGCGGCCTCGACGCATTCGACAACGGCTACGCCGCCCTGCTTCGACTCGTTGTACGCCACAAAACGATCACCATCCTCATCTGTATGGGTATCTTTGTCGGTTCGTTACAGCTTATGAAGGGCGTCGGCACCGAGTTCTTCCCCACCAACGACGATGGTCGTTTGGGTGTAAGCCTCGAGACCCCCATCGGCACCCGCGTAGAGGTCACCCAGGAGGCAACCGCACGCCTGGTCGAAGAGTGGCAACAGAAATACCCCGAAATCAAAGTGCTCAACTACTCGACAGGCCAGGCATCGTCCGACAACACCTGGGCATCGCTTAACGACAACGGTACCCACATCGTATCGATGAACATCAAACTATCCGACCCCGGCGACCGCCAGCGCGGCATTGTCGAGATTGCCGAGATGATGCGTAACGACCTCAAGAATTATCCCGAATTTGTCAAGGCCCAGGTCAACGTCGGCGGTAACCGCGGCGGCGGTATGGGCGGCCAGTCGACAATCGACTTCGAGATATACGGATACGACTTTACGCAGACCGACTCCGTTGCCCGTATGCTCAAAGCCGAGCTGGCAAAAATCCACGGCACGGCCGACATCATGATATCGCGTTCGGACTACCAACCCGAGTATCAAGTCGACTTCGACCGCGAAAAACTGGCAATCTACGGTCTGAATCTCCAAACCGCCGCCACCTACCTGCGTAACCGCATCAACGGTGCCACGGCATCCAAATTCCGCGAGGACGGTGAGGAGTACGACATCAAGATTATGTACAACCTCGAAAACCGTCAGTCGATCGAGGACATCGAAAACATCATAATCTACAACTCGGCCGGCAAAGGCGTACGTGTCCGCGACGTCGGTACGGTTGTCGAACGCTTTACACCGCCTACAATCGAACGTAAGGACCGCGAACGTATCGTGACCGTGTCGACCGTAGTCCAGGACGTACCTATGAGCCAAGTCGTCGCCGAAGCCCAGGCCGCCATCGATAAAATGGATATACCCCAGGGCATCTCGATTCAGCTTGCCGGTAGCTACGAGGACCAGCAGGATTCGTTTCCGACCTGCTGACACTGGCCGTGCTGATTATAATCCTCGTCTACATCGTGATGGCCGCCCAGTTCGAGAGCTCACCTATCCGGGCATCATCATGACATCGCTGCTGTTCGCATTCTCGGGTGTCTTCATCATCCTCTGGCTGACGGGCCACACGCTCAACGTCATGTCGATGATCGGCGCCATCATGCTGATCGGTATCGTGGTGAAGAACGGTATCGTGCTTATCGACTACATATCGCTCAACCGCGAGCGCGGCATGTCGATACGCCGAGCCGTGATCGACGGCGGTAAGTCGCGTCTTCGTCCCGTTGTGATGACCACGTTGACAACCATCCTCGGTATGGTGCCCATGGCAGTCGGCACCGGACAAGGTGCCGAAATGTGGCGACCGATGGGTACGGCCGTAATCGGTGGTTTGACATTCTCGACAATCCTGACACTGCTGTTTGTACCGGTTCTCTACTGTGTCTTTGCCGGCATCGGCACTAAACGTCAACGCCGCAAGCACCACAAAGCGCTTCAAAAAGCAGCCGAAAAACAGTCTGTTAAAAACTAAACACCAGTCCAAATTATGAAAGCAGTAATGATAACATACGACCAGGCCCACCACGACGCCATTGTCACCATCCTCGAACGGTCAAACTGCCGAGGATACACTGCATGGCCCGAGGTGACCGGCCGCGGTACATCTACCGGCGACCCCCACCTTGGCAGCCACGCCTGGCCCACGATGAACGCCGCTATATACACCGTCGTTGAGGACCATCGACTCGACAACCTGTTGAGCCGCTTGGCCGACCTCGATGCCGAACGCCCCCTGCTCGGCCTCCACGCCTACGCCTGGACCATCGATAAGAGCATCTAAACCGACATTACACAACAACGCATAAACCGTTCGTGGCGGCCACCCCATCACGAACGGTTTTTACTTTTCAATGCAGTCCGGAGGACTGGTGTACAGCGTACCCCGTACGTAAGCGCGTGGAAAGCCCGGGAACGTAGGCCTCCGGCCTGCGACTAACGAACACCGAACTTAAGTTTTCGTGCCAGAGGCGAGGACTATATCGGCACCGCCTCCGGGGTGCCCTAAGTAGTAGTGGACTTTTCCACGGGCTCACGCCCGTGGTTGGCTATACCTCCGCGCCTCCGGCGCTATTTTATCGGCCCTTAACCTTCTGCCGGAATGGTTTAGGCGTTTTGGTTGACGTCGGCAAGGATGGCGCGGGCACGGTCAACATCGTCGGGATTGACAAGCAGACGGATGTCGGTGTATTCCGCACCGGGTATGTTCCATACCTCGCTCATGATAGCATTGTCGAGGATAGCGCGTATACCATTGGCCTGAAGGCGGGTAAGGGCGACGTTGGCTGCAAAATCATTGTCGAATGTAGCGATGGTTACGGGGTTTCGGTTCATGGGAAAGAGTGCATTAAAGTTTATATTTATGTTTTAACAAATCAGGTCGGGTTTTGGTTCAGTGGATACCCCTGGCATCGAGCGCTTTTTGATAGCGACGGGCATTTGCCTGATGGGTTGCGTAGTCGTGAGCAAAGTTGTGGCGACCCGAAAAATCCTCCTTGGCACACATATAAATGTAGTCATTATCGGGCGCATAAAGAACGGCATCGATCGTAGCACCGTCGACGATACGTATCGGGCCCGGTGGCAATCCTTTGACGTGATAGGTGTTATATGGCGACTCGATGGCCGTATGCTTCGAGGTTATGCGTCGCAAAGTAAAATCACCGATTGCAAATTTGACCGTTGGGTCGGCCTGGAGTTTCATTCCGCGGTCGAGTCGATTCATATACAGACGGGCAATCGTGGGGCGTTCGTCAGTCTTGGCGCTCTCCTCCTCGACAATCGATGCCACGGTTGCAACCTGGACCGGCGTTAAGCCTAACGCCTTAGCCTTTGCCCGGCGGTTGTCGTTCCAAAAACGGTTGCGCTCATCGAGCAGCTTTTTGACGACGTCAATGGCCGATTCCGACCCGTAGAACTCGTATGTATTAGGCCAAAAAGCCGCGGGGTACTGCTCGCGCGCAAATCCGGCGGCAGGGAGTATGCTGTCGCACGCTGCCGCGAAATCGTCCTCGTTCCATAAAAACGATTTAGCCACGCGGGCTGCCAAGTCGTCCATAGTCCTCAATGTCGTAAAAGTCACTGTCACCGTCGACGAGCGTCCGTCGCGCAGTCGGCCGGCCACGCTCCATGCACGGTCGCCGCGTGCGATACGATACACGCCGGCGGCCTTCTCGGGATTGCCACCTCGTAGAGTCCAAAGTCGGTAAACCGTTGTGCCATAGTCGCCCAAGCGGCAGTTGAGACTGTCGCGTACGGCCTCGTCGGTCGACTCGGGCGGGATTACTACCGTCACCTCATCAGCTCCGTCAAAAATGCGATAGGCCGCACTGTAGGCCCACCAGCCCACTCCGACGACTCCTACCATTACAATTAGGGCCGTGATTATCAAGCATTTTTTTGTACGCGACATTCGTTGCCAAAAATTCTTCTTTGTTCGTTTATGTTTTTTGTGAGTTGCCATGTCGATATTGAGTTTTGGATAAACAAAGTTACGGAGGTTTTTTGGATAATTAGACATAGTCCGGCAACATAATTTGTCTATGACGCGGAAAATTGTTAATTTTGCAATCAAATAAACGTTTCAAAAATATGGTTCGAAAATGTCCGACAACTCTATAAATCCTCAAAACAAACCCGTCAGCGATTCGCTGCGTAAAAAACTTGACGAAGTCCGTGCTGACCGTCACGATGATATAACCGAACCCGTCAAACCACGTAAAATGTCAAACCGTGGCATCCTTATCGGCATCATAGCCGTGGCCGGCGTCATTGTGCTGGGCTTCGCTGCTTGGCTCATTATCGGCGCCGTAGGCGAATCCGAGGAGGAACGGGCCGCCCGCGAGGCTCAGGAGGCCGAGCTGAAACTCGACATCGACAACCAGCAGCAACTCGCCGAGGCCGAGTTCGATGCCCTCGAGGCCCAGTTCAGCAATTTCGAAACCAAACGCGAGATGATTGTCAACGACTCAATCAAAATGCAGCTGACACAAAAATACGAGTCGGCTCGTCTCGAAGTTGAACAACTCAAAAAGCAACTCCAAAACTCGCAAAACAAAAGCGCAAAAGAAATCGAGGACCTTCGCGGTCAAATCAAAACCTTGCGCGAGCTGCTTAAACACTACCTCGAGGAAATTGACCGCCTCAACAAGGAAAACGAACAGCTGCGCAACGAAAACACCGAGCTTAAACGCAACAACGAACAGATTGCCAGCCAGCTAAGCACAACCACACGCGAAAAAGAACACCTATCCGAGCGCATGGCTTTGGCCGAGAAACTGAATGTAACGGGCGTGTCGATGTCGATGCTCAACAAAAAAAGTAAGAGCGAAAAGAAAATCAAAAACGCCAAACAATTTGTTATTTCATATACCATCCCCCAAAACAACTCGACCCCTGTAGGGACAAAGACCATATACGCCGTCATCACAACGCCCGAGGGTCAGTTGCTCGAAGGCGGTGGCACATTCCGACTTGACGGCGGTACGGTGCCCGCATCGGCTCACCACAATGTTGAGTACGGCGGCGAGGAAATCGGTGGACTGACCATCTACTACGACATCCGCAACGCCCTCACCCCCGGTACATATACCGTCCAGCTGTTTTGCGACGGCTACGCCCTGTGCGACCCGCGCTGTTTCACATTTAAGTAAATCCTACCCACACCACGTATCCACCCACTCCTCTCACAATGACCATAGCCGAAATTTGGAATAGCCTGTACGACAGTGTCAACACAATCGAAGTGACCACCGTGTCATCGATCTACAAGTTGATACTCAGCATGATATTTGGCAGCATGGTGGGTTATGAGCGTAAACGCAAGGGCCAGACAGCCGGAGTACGAACCTTTTCGCTCATCGCCATGGGTGCAACCTTGGCAATGATACTGTCCATATACGTGCCTCAGGAGTATCTCGGCCTCAAAAACGGCGACCCGGGGCGTATAGCGGCCCAGGTGATCACCGGCATCGGTTTTCTCGGCGCCGGAGCCATAATCCAGATGAAAGGCTCGGTACGCGGACTCACCACCGCCGCCGGCATCTGGATGGTGGCTGCCATCGGTATGGCTGTCGGCGTGGGGATGTACACCATCGCCTTCATTGCTACACTGCTCATTCTGTTCATATTACTTTGGCTCGAACGGTTTGAGCACCGCATCAATATTGGCTCGGACGTACGCACTATCCGCGTCCGCGTTTCCGAAATTCTCGAAAACATCGACAAGTATGTTGAGATTCTCGGACGTCACCGAATTATCCTTACACGCTACTATATCGAGTACGACTACAAAGCCGTACGCACCGACCTTAACCTGATAGTCCTTGTGCCCGAAGGGGTTGACTATCTGACAGTGCTTGCCGAAATCCGCACCACCCACGCAACGGATGCCCTGACGCTGTCGAACCAAATAACTATCTAACTTAAGTAACTCCCCCTACCCGATGGACATCGAAGGCCTCATCTCAGACCTGGCGTTTATCCTGCTTTTAGGAGCAGTCGTCACCGTAGTATTCAAACTTATCAAACAACCGGTTGTACTGGGCTACATCGTAGCCGGTTTCCTTGCCAGTCCCCACTTCGAGTATCTGCCGTCGGTAACCACCGAGGCCAACATTGACTTCTGGGCCGAGATTGGTATCGTTGTGCTGCTTTTTTCACTGGGGCTCGAGTTCAGTTTCAAAAAACTGGTCAATACCGGAGGCTCGGCCGTCGTCACGGCGCTGATTATTGTGACGGGCATGATGTGTGCCGGGTACGGCATAGGCCATTTTATGGACTTTTCGACGGTCAATGCACTGTTTTTGGGCGGTATGCTGTCAATGTCGTCCACAACAATCATTATCAAGGCCTTTACCGACCTGGGATTACGCCAAAAAAAGTTTGCGTCGATGGTACTTGCCGTGCTCATCGTCGAGGACCTTTTTGCGGTCGTTATGATGGTGGTGTTGTCGTCGATAGCCGTCAACAACTCGGTCGAGGGTATGGAATTGCTTCAGTCGGTCGCCAAACTGGTATTCTTCCTCGTAATATGGTTCCTGGTGGGCACATACCTGCTGCCGTCGTTGCTCAACGCATGTCGGCGTTTTCTCAACTCCGAAACGCTGTTGATAGTGTCGATGGGCCTATGTCTGGGCATGGCCGTATTCTCAGTGGCTTGTGGATTCTCGCTGGCTCTCGGAGCATTCGTGATGGGCTCGATACTTGCAGGCACAAGTTTTGCCGAGAGGATCGAGAAGATAACCACACCGGTCAAGGACCTCTTCGGCTCGGTGTTCTTCATCTCGGTCGGCATGATGGTGCAGCCCGACATCATCGTCAGCTACTGGCAACCAATTCTGATACTTAGCCTGGTGGTTATCGTTGGCATGATTATATTCGGCACATTCGGTATGCTCGTTACCGGCCAGACCCTGCGTGTGGCCATCGAGTCGGGATTCTCGCTGACCCAGATAGGCGAGTTCGCCTTCATCATCGCCACGCTCGGCATGAGCCTCGGCGTACTCGACGCAAGATCTACCCCATCGTGGTCGCCGTGTCGGTGCTGACCACATTCACCACTCCCTACTTTATCAAAATGGCACCCTCGGTGGCCGACAGCGTCGAACGTCACCTACCCGGCCCGCTACGCTTCCTGATAACGCGCTACCACACCGACGCCACCAAGGAGAAAGCCGAAGGCACCGTATGGCGTGCGACCCTGGGCCGTGGGTTGTGGCGACTTGCACTCTATTCGATAGTGCTGATAGCCATAGCATTGATAGCGCGTCATGTCCTTTTGGGATGGCTCGACGGTATAGTGCCGGGATGGAGCAACCTCTTAGCGCTGGTAATAACCTTCGCTGCCATGTCACCCTTCCTTGCCGCGCTGGTTATGCCCCTGTCGCGCATCATATCGGCTAAAAACACCAACATCGAAATCAACGTAGGCAGCGTAATCGTGGCCGTATTCGGATTTATCATCGCCCTGATTTTCATCGTCAACACAATTACGTGGTGCTACGCGCTACGTTGGGGTTTCACAATTGCCATCGCGTTCATACTCATTGCCATATTGGTATTTTCGCGTCGCGTCCGTGTGCAGATGGGCAACATCGAGAACCGATTTATCGACAACCTTAACGAACGCGACTATCGCCGCAGCGGCAAAAACAACAACCTTGTCAGCGACCTTCACCTGGCCTACATGACCGTCGGCACGGGTTGTGACTTTGTAGGCGAACGGTTGAAAAACAGCAACATACGCCCGCGCTACGGAGTCAACCTTGTCAGCATCCAACGCGGCACGGAGCGCTTCGTAATCCCCGGCGGCGATATGCGTCTCTACCCCGGCGACGTGGTCGGTGTTATCGGCAATGACGAGCAACTCGAAAAATTTCTCACCGTCGTCGAGCACGAGCGCACCACGCCCGTCGATGCAGCTAAGAGCGGTGATTTTCAGCTATTCAGCATACTACTCAAAGCCGGCAACCGACTCATCGGACTCACTCCACGCACAAGCCATCTGCGCGAGGATTGTGACGCCCTGGTCGTTGCCGTACAGCGCGACGAACGCTATATCGACAACAACCCCGATTTGACCTTTGACGAGGGCGACATCGTTTGGCTGGTCGGCGACCCCAAACGTCTAAAGTCCTAAGAGCCAAGCCACCCGGCAAAATATCCGCCACGATACATACGAATTAAGGAAATTTTGCGTTAATTAGTTTGAAGGGGACAAGTTTTTTTGTACCTTTGTCCTGACTAACCTTACTACCCCCATGAAGTACACCAGTACACGACATAACTCCCCGGCAGCCTCGTTTAAAAATGCGCTTCTTTATCCGCTTGCTGCGGACGGCGGCCTTTATTTACCTGAATCCATCCCTACAATCCCGGCTCCCGTCATTGCCAATATGAGCGATATGACCTTGGCCGAGATCGGCTACGTGGTTTTGCGCGCTGCTGTCGGCGACGAATATACATCCTCCGACATAAAACTGATAGTTGACCGCGCTCTGTCGTTCGAAACCCCCATCGTTCCGCTGACCGAAAACGTATCTGTACTCGAGCTTTTTGACGGCCCTACACTGGCTTTCAAGGACTTTGGTGCACGCATAATGGGCTGTCTGCTCGATATTGACAACGAAAACGTAAGTTCGTCACGTCCACTAAACATACTGATTGCGACTACCGGCAACACCGGCAGCGCCATCGCCTCGGCCCTGCGTCGTGTCAAAAACGTCAACGTATTCATCGTTTTTCCGCGCGGAACAGCCGGACGCGCCCTCGAAAGCCAGTTTACCACCCTTGGCGGCAACATATACCCCATCGAAGTAAACGGCAGTCTCGATGCATGCCAAACGTTGGTAGCCACGGCCCTTAACGACCCCGAGCTGCAAAAATCGTACAATCTGTCGTCGGCAAACTCGGGCAACATAGCACGTATTCTCGGTCAAACGATATACTACTTCTACGGTGTGTCGCGGTTACTGGCCGATGCACCCCGCGGACGTCGCAAAGTTGCAGTCGCCGTCCCGGCCGGTAACCTTGGCAACCTGACCGCCGGCATCATTGCCAAGCGCATGGGTTTGCCCGTCGAGCGTTTTATCGCCTGCGAAAACTCGAACGACTACCTTACACGTGCGCTGGTCAAAGAGGATTTTGAACCCCACCCCGCCACGCCGACCCTGGCATACGCGGCCGACAAATCGGTGCCGACAAACCTCGAACGCATCCTCGACCTCTACGATGCCGACCTCGATGCCCTGCTTCGCGACATCAAACCCGTAGCATCGACCGATGCCGACATTATAGCATCGATAAATGAATGCCACAGCCGTTTCGGCTACCTCATCGACCCGCACACAGCCCTGGCCTACAAAGGTATGAAGGACTGCCTTGCCGACGACGAGTCGGGACTTATCCTGGCTACGGCTCACCCCGCAAAAAGCCTCACTGCGATGTCGGCTATCACCGGCCAACCCATCGACCTGCCTCTGCAGTTGACAAAATTTATGGCCGGAACCGACCATCGTATACGCATCAAACCGATATACAGCATGTTGAAACGTATTATCCGCGATGCCAACTCAAAGTAACAACTAACTAAAAAAAAATCATATCATCATGGCAAACAAACGCACTCTCAAAAAACGTATCCACCAGGTATGCGGCGAAGCAGCCGTCGACGTCCTCATTGCACTCCCCTCGGACAAGTCGCACCCCATCGTGTTTAAAATCGCCGAGCTGCAAACACGCACCCTGTCGAACATAACATTCAGCTTTGACCACGCCGGTGCCGACTTTGCCAACCGCGCTGAGTACAATAAAGCACGCGCCGCATACAACCGCAAGGCCTTTGCCAAACTCAACGCCGACTTCCGCGACGGACTCCGTGCTATCGTGGCCGAGCTCAACGCCGTGGCTAAAACCGTACCCGCCGAGTAAGACATGCGCTTTTCGGCTCGCATACTACGCATATTGGGATGGTCGGTCAACATCACCGTGCCCGACTACCCCAAATGCATCGTTTGCGTAGCACCACATACCTCGAACCTCGATTTTTTTATCGGTAAATTAGCTTACGCCTCGGTTGGACGCCGGGCCGGTTTTATGATGAAGTCGACTTGGTTTTTTCCGCCGCTGTCATGGATACTCAAATCGATGGGCGGTATACCCGTTAAACGTGGCCGTCACTCAACGTCGCTGGTCGATACGATGACACACCGATTCGAGTCGGCGTCGCGTCTCACTGTCGCCATCACTCCCGAGGGCACACGCAGCCGGGTTTCGACGTGGCGTACAGGCTTTCTTCGCATCGCCTATAACGCCGGCGTGCCCATCGTGCTGGGCGTAATCGACTTTGCAACCAAAACCGTAAGCATTACAACGACATTCCATCCTACGGGCGACATCGAAACCGATATGGCCGACATAAAACGGTTTTACCGTGCATCGGGCGCCGCCGGTCGACATCCCCAAAATTTCACTACCGAATGAATACATTAAAGATTGCGGCATTGCCCCTCGACATAACCTGGGTTGACCGCGAGGAAAACGTTTATGCACTGTCACGTGCGCTTCGTCAAGTACCTGCCGACACCGACATAGTTGTTTTGCCCGAGACATTCGACACCGGAGCCGTGGCCGATACCACCGTATTTGACAGCACGACCGTATCAGCATCGGCCGAGGCAACACTCGACGCTGTACGCGCCCTGGCCCATAAACACAATCTCGCCATCGCCGGTAGCGTAGTGACTACCGACCGAGACGGCCGCTTTCGCAATCGAGGCTTCTTTATCGAGCCGTCGGGCGAGGAAACATTCTACGACAAACACCACCTTTTTGGACTCAGCCCCGAAGCATCGCAGTTCGCTGCCGGGACCGAGCCTATCCCCGTTGTACGTTATCGCGGCTGGAACATAGCCCTTGCGATATGCTACGACCTGCGCTTCCCGGCATGGCTGCGCAACACCGACTATAAGTACGATGTCCTTATCATCCCCGCCAACTGGCCCGAGAAACGCGCCTACGCCTGGGAACACCTACTCATAGCCCGCGCCATCGAAAACCAGGCCTACGTCGTTGGCGCCAATCGCGCGGGCTCGGACGACTATGGCACATACAACGACCTTACCTACATCTTCGACTATCTTGGCCGGCCTATAATGAATTGCCTGGAGCACACCGAAAACACCAAAACAAGTATCTGCGTTGCCCAGTTCGACCAGTCGAAACTGAACCACTTCCGCGAGACCTTCCCCGTAGCCAAAGACGCCGACCACATCACCATCAATTGACAGAGGCACGCAGACTACAAAAGCTGACAAACTTCGCGCTTCCGCGCTCACACCGCTCAAATAGCTTTCGAGGGCATTAACCCAAGAGGCGAGTGACGAGATGAGAAGATAGACGAGTGCCGGCGGGGCGGTCAGCGAGGCCGTTTTGGCGCTATGTGAGCGCCCCGGGCGCGATGACACAAGCGAGGATGGCGGGGGCAACCAAACGCAGGCCTGACCCGTCCCCGGGACGCAGGCAAGGCAGCGCTGGCCGGGACCCCAGCGACGCCGGCAGGGCGGTCAGCGAGGCCGTTTTGGCGCTGTGTGAGCGCCCGAGCGCGACGACACGGATGGTGACCTCCACGACCCGGCAACGCTGGCATGGCAACCAGCCATAGGGCAGCTAGGCAAGGCGCCCGGCGAGGCAGTTTTGGCGCTGTGTGAGCGCCCCGGGCGCGATGGCCTATGCTCTCCGACAGGGCAGCGCTGGCCGGGACCCCAGCGACGCCGGCAGGGCGGTCAGCGAGGCCGTTTTGGCGCTGTGTGAGCGCCCCGGGCGCGACGACACGGCACCCCCCGCCACACCGGCAGGGCAATCATCGCAGGCCGGAGGCCTGCGCGAACAGCACACTACAAAGGGTATCAGAGAGGCGGCCGGCAACGCCGTTTTATCGACCCGTCGTTTTTTTATTTTTGGTGGCGCGGTTGTCCGAAGGACAACGATTTAGTAGTAACCGCGTACACCTCGCTGCGCTCGGTGTACGCGGTTACTACTCCCTCCCGGCCCGGGCGTCCGCAAGGACGCCGATTGAATCAACCTCGCATTGCTTTCCAAACCTTTCAGCGCCCCACTTCCCAAGCCTTTTATGCAGCTCGGCTTCCAAGCCTTTTCTTACTGTGGTTGGTGCCATACATTGCTTAGCGAACCGCCGATAGCGGCGGGCGAACTAATCGAGTAGGAGGTGAACACTAATTGAGGTGTTCACCTCTTTCGTGTTCACTTGTCCTCTCACACCACCGTACAAGCGGTTCCGCATACGGCGGTTCCGTGCTTTACCGACTTTGTTTATTCTCGACTCGGTGTCTCGCGTTGTCTTTGGCGCAATTAAGGTATC
>JAAGKN010000574.1_pt1 | contig 92355 bp, 97 predicted proteins | sample 6206371 | NCBI WGS metagenome assembly JAAGKN01 (sample SAMN11533720, study PRJNA540317) | gut metagenome | isolation source: fecal pellets from male and female animal of same cohort | host: Peromyscus leucopus | place: USA:CA | collected 2017 | reverse complement strand
CAAGGAGTTCCTGCTGGATATGTCCCCTGCGGGCAGACAGGTTCACTTCAAGGCCATGAGAAAGCTGGCCAGCGAGCATCCCGCTGAGAAGGTTGGCGAGGAGATTCGCAAGCTCTACAGCTGGAACAACGAAGAGGATAAGCTGATCAACAACTAAGCGTCGTTTCATCTAAAATCAAAAGGGAGCTACTGCATGGATTGCAGCAGCTCCCTCTTTTACTGCGTCTTGCGGCGCGTCTTTTCAAAAACTGTTCTCGTCCAGATATAGCTGAACCCTGCTCTGGATGATGCCGATGACAGTGTCCATGTCCTTGTTCCCGGAGAAGTATGGCTCCGTCTCCTCCAGCACAATGGAGGCGATGGCGTTATCCTGAGGGGGCAGGAGAGTGCCCTTGTCCATGAAGGCTATATAGTCCTCCACATAGGAGGTGCCGTCAGGCTTGGCGGTCAAAATCCGATAAACGCCTTCCCCCATACTGAACTGTGGTGTGGGATCCCATTCCGGAACAATCACCCGGTTGCGCAGTATATCCCGCCGCAGACAGTTCTCGGGATACAGACGCGCAACCTCGTCCCCGTAGAGGGTGGGCAGGAACTCCCGAATCAAATCCATATTTTCCGTGTTCGCGTTGACCACCAGAAAGTAGGAGGCCGATATCATAGCGCCGCTGCCTTCGTCCGTGGGATTGCCAACCCAGTGATAGCTCTCCGGAAAGAGAGAAGTCTGCCGCTCAAAGTCGAAAAAGTCGGTGATCGTGCAGGGGTAGGCCAGATATTCACCGTTCATGACGGCGTTCACGGCATTGGTGTCGGGATAGCCATAATAGGCTTCCGGGACAGGGGTGTTTTTACAGATTTCCAAAAGCTCCCGAAACTGTTCACAGTCGAATTGGCAGACGCCCGTCTCCCTGTTCACGAAGGCGGATCCGATATCCTCCAGGGCAAGCCAGTACAGCAGTTGTGCGGAGGACGAGGCGTAGGGTGTTCTAGGAATAAGTCCCTTTAGCGTACCCTCCGGAGCGTTCCCGGCCAGCGTCATCATATCCTCCAGCGTCCAGGTGTCCTGGTTCCAGATATCGCCGGAGACGATCATGCTGGAGCAGACTATATCGGTGGTAAGTCCGATGAGTTTCCCGTCGATGGTTCCCGCGTCCCAGACACTGCCAAACACCTGCTCCCTGAGCTCTTCCGGAATGGCATCGCTTAAGTCTGCCAGCGCTCCCTTTTCATAGAGGATGTGCATGGTGTCCGCGGGGATGATAAACATGTCCGGCCCGTCCCCGGCCACAATGCGATTGGTCAGGTTGGTGAGGTACGCGCCGCTGTCCTCCCTGGTGGAGACGGCAGAAAATTCGATGTTGATTCCCGGATTTTTTCTGGAAAAATAGGCGGCAGCGGCCTGTGCCACTGTGTTATCGTAGCTGACTGAGTCCAGTGTGAGCGTTCTGGCCGCCTCAGGGGGATTGGGAGAGAGCACATAGATATTCTGGTGCTCGGACGCAGGGTCCATAACTACCAGATCGCCGCCTTCGCGGATAGCCATGAGCTTTGGGGACGCAGTGTTCTTACAGATATTGTTGGCATCGCAGTCAAATATGTTCTCATGGGCGCCCGTCTGGGTGTCCCAGGCCATAATTTTGCCTGTGAGGGACATATGGTAGAGATTCCCGTAGGCATCCATGCAGCCGTAATCCAGTTTCATATATTCGGATTCTCCCAGTGTGCGCAGCTCTCCGGCAGCATGGTCGTAGACCCAATAGGAATTGGAGCGGCTCTGGGGATCCATGCCCACAAAGACGGGCAGTCCCTCCGGCGTCTTGCACAGATAGGTCAAAGGAACATCCTCCTGGGCCAGCAAAAGCAGCTCTCCGGCGTCACTGACAATGAGGATTTTATCGCTTAAAACGATATAGCAGCAACCTTCCCGGTCACACAGGACATGCAGCTCAGAAAAGGGCTTGATGCCATCCGCCATTCCTGCGGCAGTCAGAGCGGGCAGCAAATCCAAGGTCTTTAAAATCCCATCCTCCATGTGATAGAAGAGCAGAGAGCAGAAGGACCTGGGAGTGCCAATCTCCTCTGAAGTGAAGAAATAGCAGGCCAGCAGCTTGTCATCCACCACGTCCAACAGGGTCAGATTGGTAAGCGGCAGCCCCCATTCGTCCAGGTCCACCTCCGCGTGATAGGACTTCTGATCCTCCATATCAAAATAGTCCAGACAGTGCCATGATTTGCCAAAACTGCCGTCGTCGTTGAAGAGGACATATTGGGTTCTGGCGCAGACGTCGCCTCCGGAGCCTTGGAAATACTCGGAGCGTTTCCAGTCGTAATCCTCCGGATAGGTGATCCAGTCCTCATAATTTTCCCGCAGATACCATTGTGTCCCGTCCTCCTCCTCCTTGGCCGCAGTTACCTGATGATTGTCCCAGTCCACAGCCTGCTGCGAGGGTTCGGGAGTGTTCTGTTCCAGGCTGCTGTCCCGAGCCGCAGTACTTTCGCTTACATCACTGGGTCCGCAGCCCGCCAGGGAGAGGATGGCGATAAGCAGCAGACAGCAGATTCTCTTTGCTTGTTTTTTCATCTCATGTTTTCCTTTCTGCATTCGTTTAGGATTTGTTTTCGTCCAGGTATATCTGAATTCGGTTCTGTATAATGTCAATGACGGCGTCCAGGTCCTTGTCCCCGGAAAAATACGCGGCTGTCTCCTCCAGTACTATGGAGGAAATGAGTTCATCCTCGGCAGGAAAGAGGACACAACTGTCCATGAAGGCGATATATTCCTCCACATAGGAGTTCCCGTCGGGCCTGGCGGTAAGCGGTGTGTAGACGCCTTCCCCCATATTGAACTGTGGTCTGGGGTCCCAGTCAGGAATCACCACACGGTTTCGCAGCACATCCCTGCGCAGACAACTGTAGGGATATCTGCGCGCCATTTCCTCTCCGTAGAGAGTGGGAAGAAATTCCAGAATCAAATCCATATTTTCTGAATGGCTGTTGACCACCAGAAAGTCCGAGGCGTAGGCCAGATTGCCGTTTCCCCGGCTGGTAGGAACCCCGACCCAGTGGTAGCCTTCCGGGAAGAAGGACATCTGATCGCTGAAGTCAAAGAGACTTCCAACGCCGCAGGAGTAGGCGAGATATTCTCCCTCTGCAACAGACCGGGCGGGAGCCGGGTTTGGGTAGTGCCCGTCAGTCTCCGGGATCGGCGTATTGCCGCAGTACTCCAGGAGCTTGCGGAACATTTCGCTGTCAAAATAACAGGTCCCGGTTTCTCTGTCCACCAGGGAAGAGCTGATGTCCCGGAGGGCAAGCTCATACAACAGGTACGAGGGGATGGGAGCATAATCCGGCATGGGAATAAGTCCTTTCAGGGAATTCCCCGGGGCGTTTTCCGCTATCTCCAACATATCCTCCAGCGTCCAGGTATCCTGCGGCCATACGTCGTCAGACACCAGCATGCTGCGGCAGGACAGGCTGGTGGTAAGCCCGATAAGTTTTCCGTCCACGGTACCGGCGTTCCAGACACTTGTGAATACCTGCTCCCGCAGCTTAGTGGGAATGGCGTCGCTTATGTCTGCCAGCGCGCCTTTTTCATAGAGCGTGTGCATGGCCTGCGGAGGAACGATCAACATATCAGGACCATCTCCCGACACAATGCGGTTTATCAGGTTTGTGATATATACCTCCCGGTCCTCTCCGTCAGGCAGGGCAGAGAATTCAATCCTGACGCCCGGATTTTTCTGGGAAAATAGAGCTGCGGCGGTTTGTTCCATGCGACTTGCGTATTCTTCGCGGGTGGATATCAGGGTGAGAATTCTCTCTTCACCGGGAGGATTGGGGGACAGCACATAGATGCTGCGGGTCTCGGTCATGGGATCCATGATCACCAGATCTCCATCTGCCCGGATAGCCATGCGTTTTCCGGCGCTATGGTTGAGACAGATGTCGTTGGCATCGCAGTCGAATATGTCCTCCCGGAGACCTGACAGGGTGTTCCATCTGACCATCTTGCCCATGGAAGTGTAGTAGTAGACGTCTCCGTAGGAATCCGCGCAGCCACAGCGCAGCGCAATATAGTCGGTTTTGCCCAGACAGCGCAGCGTTCCGGCGTTGCGGTCATAGCTCCAGAAAGAGGTGGAGCGGCTGCGGGAATCCATACCCACAAAGATGGGGAGTCCTTCCGGCGTTTTGCACAGATAGGTCAGAGGAACGGCTCCCTCCTCCGGCGGCGCCAGCAGAAGAAACTGACCGCTTTCATCGACAATGAGGATTTTGTCCTCCAGAACGATATAGCAATAACCGTCAAGGTCACACAGAACATTCTGCTCGGAGAGAGGGACGGTACTGTCCGCCAGCCCCGCGGCGGTCAGGGCAGGCAGCAAATCCAGAGTTCTCTGTACACCGTTCTCCATGTGGTAAAGAATCAGTGAACAGTAGGAGATGGGTGCGTCCTCCTGCATCGAAGAGCAGAAATAGCAGGCGGCCAGCTTGTCGTCCGCCACATCCACCCAGTCCAGGCTGGCTGACTTGGGCACGCCCCATTCTTCGGGGTCCACCTCCACATGAAAAGAGTTCCGGGTCTCTATATCAAAATAGTCCAGGCAATACCACGCCCGGGAAAAGCTGCCATCGTCATTGTAGAGGGCATATTGGGTCTTGGCACAGAAATCCCCGGCAGGGCTTTCAGAGTACTCGGAGTATTTCCAGCTATATTTCTCCGGGATGGCGATCCAGTCCTCATAATATTCCCGCAGATGCCACTGTGTGCCTGTGGCCGTGTCCGGGTTCGCGACAACCTGGTGGCTGTTCCAGTCTATGGTCTGCCGCGAAGGCTCGGGAGTGCTCTGCCCTGAAACGGCATCCGACGAGCCGCATCCTGTCAGGAAAATAGCGGTGGAAAGCAGAAGGCAGAGTGCTTTGCGATAGATGCCTCCATATGTCTTCATCTTGTGTCTTCCTTTCTGCCACAGTCTCTAAGAGTGGTTTTCGTCCAGATAGAGCTGGACTCTGCTCTGAATGACGGAAATGACGACGTCCAGGTTCTTGTCCCCGGAAAAATACGCGGGAACCTCCTCCAATACGATGGAGGCAATGGTGTCATCCCCGAAAGGCATAAGGACACAGCTATCCATGAACGCGATATAGTCTTCCACATAGGAGCTGCCGTCGGGCTTGCACTCCAGCATCAGACAGACTCCTTCCCCCATGCGAAACTGAGCCCGGGCGTCCCATTCACTGGCACCTGTCACGCGCTCCCGCAGTACGTCTTTGCGCAGACAGTTGTCGGGGTACATTCGTTCCACCTCATCTCCGTACAGGGTGGGCAGGAATTCACGGATCAGATCCATGTTCGGGGAATCCTTGCTGACCACCAGGAAAGTTGTGGCGTATACCTGGTTGCCGCACTCGCCACGAGTGGGAACGCCCACCCAGTGGTAGTCATTTCCGAAGAGGGACATCTGAAAGCTGAAATCCGCAATATCATAAATGTCGCAGGCATATGCCAGATATTCCCCGCTTTGCACGGAGCGGGCGGGAGCGGTATCCTGGGAATCCGGGTTCGACGCCGGAACAGGAGTATTTTTACAGTATTCCAGAAGTTTGCGAAACGCAGGGCTGTCAAAGTGGCTGACGCCGCTCTCCATATCCACAAAGGAAGCGTCCAGATTCTTGAGGGCGAGCCACTGCAGGACATCCGTGGCCTGAGGGTTGTAGCCCTTCAGGGGAATAAGTCCCTGGAGCGTGCCGGTTTGCGTCTCTTCTTCGGCCAGAGCCAGTATATCCTCCAGAGTCCAGGTATCTTTGCTCCAGAGAGTGTCTGAGACCAGTATGCTGGAGCAGCTAAGCTGCGTGGTGAGTCCCGTCAGTTTTCCGTCTATGGTGCCGGCGTTCCACACGCAGTCAAATACCTGCTCCTGTACCTGATGGGGAATCATGTCGGTCAAATCCGCCAGCGCCCCCTTCTCATAGAGGATATGCATGGTCTCCTCAGGGACTATGAACATATCCGGGGCGTCTCCAGCCACAATACGGTTGACCAGATTGGCTGTGTATGTCTCCCAGTCTGCCCGGGTGGCGGTGCCGGAGCTTTCGTACTCGGAGAACTCAATTTTGACGCCGGGATTTTTCATGGAAAAAAGGGAGGCGGCAGTCTGCTCCAACTGCGTTCCCGGACAGGCCGACACCAGCGTGAGGGTCCTGTCCACCTTTGGCGGCGTGGGGGTCAGCACATAGATATTGTTGTTTTCGGCGATGGAATCCATGATTACCAGGTCACCGTTTTCCCGTATTGCCGTGACCTTGAGCGCATTGGTGTTGGAGCAGATATTGCCCGCGCCGCAGTCAAAAATAATCTCGCGCTTTCCCGACTGTATGTTCCATTTGACAATCTTGTCATTAGAAAAATAATACAGGTTGCCCTGGGAATCCATGCAGCCAAAACGCAGCGTCAGGGATTTGGTCTCTCCCAGGGAGCGCATCTCCCCGACGCCGCAGTCGTAGAGCCAGTAGGTGCTGACGCGGCTGTCCGCATCCGTGCGGACAAAAACGGGGAATCCCTCCGGGGTCTTGCACAGACAGGACAGCGTTACGCCTGTGTCCTGCTCCATATTATATAGGAGTGTTCCGTCCGTATCAACCACCAGCAGCCTGTTCTCCCACAGGAGATAGCAGCGGCCCTCCCGGTCGCACAGGATATTTTTTTGCGTACTGTCCAGATGAAATCCTGTACTTTGCGTTATCCCGGCACTGGCCAGGGCAGGCAGCAAGTCCAGGGTCCTCTGCACGCCTTCTTTGGTGTGATAGAAGACCAGACTGCAGCAGGAGATGGGAAGCCCGTTCTCCTCAAAGCTGCGGGCCAGGAAGACCGCCAGCTCTTCGTCTGCCATATCCATATCCACCAGCAGGCTGTTTTCCGGCAGGCCCCATCCGGCAGGATCAAGCGCGGCACATAAGCTCTGTCCTGTCCGGGCGTCAAAGATGTTCATATGATATAGTTCTCCGCAATCGCCGTTCTCTGGGTTTTCATGGGAATAGGAAAACATGCCGTAGATGGTTCCGCCCCAGAGTCCGGCGTACAGTGAAAAGCCCGCGTTGTAGTCTCCCTCTGGTCGGGTGACCCAATCGTCGTGGTATTCCGCCAAATGCCACAGCTCGCCGTTTTCCACACTGCCAGGCGCGGAGATCCGGTAGGCGTCCCAGTCTATGGTCTGCGCGGGGGGATTGGAGAGAGCGGACTGTGTTTCTCCGTCGCGGGTCTTCTCCGGGCCGCAGCCAGGCAGAGCGATGGAGACAGCCAGTATAAGGCTTAATACAATGTATTTTCTTCCAGGGCGTGTTTGCATCATAAGCGCATCCTTTCTCTGATCGTTTTACTATTTTCATTATAAGGGTTATGGAGGCGGGGAGCAAGATGAGAACTTTTAAGGTTTGTTTAAGGTTTGTTTAAGACGATAAACCGCTTTCTTTTTCTTTATTTCTTTCTTAAGAAAATCTTTGGAATTCCCTGTCAGAAAACTTCAGAAGCCCGACGTATACTACTTTCATACTAAGAGGAAATGGGAGGAGTGAAAATGGACTACGCAGCAATTTTGGACGTGTTTACAAGGTATGGGGCAATCGCTATCTTTGTGCTGGTATTTTTGGAGTATATGAATCTGCCGGGATTTCCGGCGGGAATTATCATGCCGCTGGCGGGAATCATGGCGGCTGGCGGCAATATATCGTTTCCCTGGGTGATGGTTATTACAGTTGCGGCGGGACTTCTGGGAAGTCTGGTGCTGTATGTGCTGGGACTCACCGGAGGACGGTTTTTTCTGGAAAAATACATGAACAAATTTCCAAAGCAGAGACCCCGAATAGAGAAGTATCTTGCCTGGGTACAGGAGAAGGGCGGCATGGGACTGATCGCCGCCAAACTGATTCCCATGATACGCACGCTGGTATCCATCCCGGCGGGGGTGTTTCGCATGAGGATAGACCAGTATGTGATTTGCTCTACCATCGGAATTTTCATATGGAATTTGTTCTTTGTGGGAGCCGGGTACTTCTGTGGGGAACAGGTGCTTGGCTGGTTTGCCTGACGACGTCTGTGGGAAATGGACACGGACAAAAATAGAAGGAGTGATACAGAGATGAAAATAGCGATGATGACGAACAACTATAAGCCCTTTATCGGCGGAGTTCCCATCTCCATCGAGAGACTTACCGATGCTCTGCGATTGCAGGGACATAAAGTGGTGGTGTTTGCGCCCAGATACAGTCAGCGGGACGGAGGACAGGACGGCGAGGAGGATGTGGTGCGCTACGGCACTTTGAGCCAGCATTTCTACAGCGATACGGTGCTTCCCAACCCTCTGGACCCGGTGCTGGAGGAGACCTTTGCCAGGGAGAAATTTGATGTGATTCATGTACATCACCCGGTGCTGATCGGCAAGGTAGCGGCCCATCTGTCGGGAAAATACAATATCCCGCTGGTGTATACCTATCACACCCAATATGAGCAATATCTGGACTACGCGGGGCCCATACACTGGCTGAGCCGGGGAGCTGAGAAGGACAATCTGCTGGGGCGGCTGCGCAGCCGGGGCAGCCGTGCCATCAAACAGGAGATTGCCCCCTGGTATCTCAGCAACTTTATGCGCCGCTGTCATACGGTGATTGCTCCCACGGAGGGCATGAAGAGGACCTTTGAACTGCAATACGGATATACTTACGAATGTCAGGCGGACGTGACTGTGCTGCCCACAGGCTTGACACAGGAGAGCTACCGGCCGGACGGTGACGCGGCCAGGGAGATACGCCGGCGCTATGGGCAGGGAGAGATGCCGCTGTTAGTCACAGTGTCCCGGTTGGGACATGAGAAGAACGTGCCCTTTCTGCTGCGGTGTATGGCCAGACTCAAAAGGACTTTGCCGGATTTCAGGCTGATGGTCATTGGAGATGGTCCTCAGCGGGAGGAGTATATGGATATGTGTGAGCAGTTGGATATCCGCGGCCAGATTTGTTTTCTGGGGAGCCTTCCCAATCGGGAGATTGCCGCTCATATGGCGGCTGCTGACTGCTTTATATTTGCCTCCAAGACGGAGACCCAGGGAATTGTAATTCTGGAGTCCATGGCAGCCAAGACTCCGGTGGTGGCCCTGCGGGCCTCAGGCGTGGAGGATTTGGTCGAAAATGGCGTCAGCGGTTATCTGTGTCCGGAGGAGGAAGAGGCTTTCACGGAGCAGCTGCTGCGAGTGCTGCAGAATGAGCCGCTGCGGGACAGTCTGCGAATCGGCGCGTTCGAGGCGGCGCTGCAATACCGGGAAGATGTGGTTGCGGAAAGGGCCGTCAGGATATATACTGATACCTGTAGGCAATATGCTATGGCACAGATGGATGCTCCGGTGAGCATGTTCCGGGATTGGAGGGAGCGCCTGCGTCTGCCAGGTTAGTGGTTTATATATGTCTGCAAATGAATAATGAGGGAGAGTAGGGGAAATGAATCAGCAAGAGTACAGCATCCTGGTGGTGGAGGATGACAAGGAAATCCGGCAGGGAATCGAAATTTATCTGCGAAACCAGGGATATCAGGTCTATCAGGCGGCCAACGGCCGGGAAGGATTGGAGATCGTCAAGACAAAAGAACTGCACCTGATGATTCTGGATGTGATGATGCCAGTGATGGATGGAATTACCATGCTGATGAAAACCCGGGATATGGGATATGAATTTCCGGTGCTGATGTTGTCGGCCAAGTCTGAGGAAGTGGATAAGATCATGGGGCTGAATATGGGAGCGGACGATTATATCTCCAAACCCTTCACACCGCTGGAGCTGTTGGCCCGGGTGAACTCTCATCTGCGGCGCTACAGCAAATATATGAGCGCCGTCAGCGGCACTGCGGCCAAAGAGCATATCTATACGCTGGGTGGTCTGGAGCTGAACGAGGACAGTGTGGAGCTGACTGTGGATGGGGAGCCGGTGAAACTGACCCCCATGGAATTCAAGATCGTGCAGCTGCTGATGAAGAATCCGGGCAGGGTGTTTTCTGCCGATGAAATCTACGAACGGGTCTGGAATGAAAAGGCTGTCAACACAGATACCATTATGGTCCATGTGCGGAATATCCGGGAGAAAATAGAGATAGACCCCAAGAACCCCAAGTACCTGAAGGTAGTCTGGGGAGTGGGATATAAGATGGAGAAACAGTGATATGGGAAAGAAAAAGCAGAAAGCGGAAGCCGCGGCGGCAGGGCCTGCGCAGCAGGCAGAACAACAAGCCGCTCTGAAACAGAAGAAAAGCATGTGGAAAAACATATGGATGCCGGGGGTGATACTATCTCTGGCGGGAGCCTGCATCCTGCTGACGCGTTATCTGGGTGTCTCCGGGGCTTACCGGGCGGAACCCTCAGTCACAGAGCTGTACAATGTGGGAAATTGCAACAGTTACAGCTATGTGCTGTATCGTGATCTCTACAACACGGTCAACGGCAAACATCTCACCTATGAGCAATTGTATGGGACATCCGATGGGGAGGAGCCGGAACTTGTCTTAAGTCAGGAGCTAATGGACCGGGGCAGGGTAATTCTGGACCAGACGGAATTCCGCGCGGAGACGGGTGAGGTCAGCGAGGAAATGATACGGCAGTTGTGGGAGAGCGTTATGCAGGACACTCTGAACAATGTGCATGCCTATCTGGGGGAGCGGCTGGAGTATCTGAGTCAGGATATGCAGGGAGAGATGGGAATCTTTGACTACTGGATGCAGGATCGGGACACAGGGGTTGTCGTTACCAACACCCTGCAGACGGAAAAAGGGAAGGATTTTTCTCTGGAGGAGTATGCGGTCTGGTTCCAGATACAGTATGACGCGGCGGGCAATTTCTCGGTTCAGGCGGCGCAGGACGTCAACGTCAATACATTGACTAAAAAGCTGTATGACAGTGGCCGCAAGGGATTGTATGGAACCTATTTCGTGGGAGAATCAAATATTAACAATTTGTTAGCTGAAGAGGTTCTGCCATCGGCATACAATTATGAGTACATCTGGGATAATATCCTCGCTGACTCTGGCTTTATCAATCAGTTGGAGCAGCGGGCGCGCAGCTACGGAGGGCCGAAAAATTGTACTGTTATCTACGGGATTAAGAGCAGTCAGTGGGAAACGCTGGTGGACAACTACCGCGGAGAGCATGACTTTATGGACATTTACAAAGAATACAGGTATGACGGCCTGGACGGTATCTATCTGCTGATTGCGACGGCACTGCTATGTTGGGGATTCTTTTATGGCAATCCCCGCAAGGAGGAGAAAAGGCTCCTGCGGCATTTCTACCATGCTCCGGCGGAGGCAGTGATCTGTGGAATGCTGGTGGTGTTTCCGGGGATGTATGAGCAGGTGAGCATATGGGCGACCAAGTTGTATTTGTACAACAATCCTCACTTTTATTTGCGTCAGGTGTATTGGTGGACCTGGGGGGATTATTTAAGCTACGGTCTGAATCTGCTGCTGATGACATGTATGTTTTTGGCTGCCTGGTATATGGGCTGCTGCCTGGGAGAGATACGCAGGCTGGGCGTCAGGGGATACCTGCGCAGGCGTATGATCTGTTCCCGGGTCTGGAACTGGTGCAAAAGGCGGATACAGCAGTACTACCAGACGCTTGTAAATCTGGATATCACGCAGGATTCCCGCAGACAGGTGATTAAGCTGCTGGCGATCAACGGGATTGTGGTGCTGCTGCTCTGCACTATGTGGGTGGCAGGTTGGTTTGGGGTGATTGTCTACTCGCTGCTATTGTATTTTGTGGTGAAGAAGTATATCAGTGACCTGCAGAAAAAATACAGTATCCTGCTGCGGGCCACCAATGAGATTGCGGACGGCAATCTGGAGGTGAAGATACCGGAACATCTGGGGGTGTTTGAACCCTTCAAGCCCCAGATATACCGGATTGAGGAAGGGTTTCAAAAGGCTGTGGCCGAGGAGGTAAAGAGCCAGCGTATGAAGACGGAACTGATCACCAATGTATCCCATGATTTAAAGACTCCCCTGACGGCGATTATCACCTATGTGAATCTGCTGAAGGAGGAGAATGTCACCGAGGAGCAGAGAACGCAGTACTTGCAGATTCTGGAGCAAAAATCCCTGCGTCTCAAGGCGCTGATAGAAGATTTGTTTGAGGTCAGCAAGGCCAACAGCAAGAACGTGACCTTGAATATGGTAGACGTGGATATTGTAAATCTTCTGCGCCAGGTGGAATTCGAGCAGGAGGATCGGTTAAATGAGCGAAATCTGGCGGTGCGTCTGCGGCTGCCGGAGGAGAAGGTCATTGTGCGGCTGGACAGCCAGAAAGCGTACAGAGTCTATGAAAATCTGTTCGGAAATATTATAAAATATGCCATGGAGGGCACCAGAATCTATGTGGATCTGGAGCAGTCCGAGAGCGAAGTGACCGTGCGGCTGAAAAATATCACGGAGCAGGAGATCACGGCCAGCGCTGAGGAGCTGACGGAACGCTTTGTCCGTGGGGACGCCTCCCGCAACACAGAGGGAAGCGGCCTGGGTCTGGCCATCGTCCGCAGTTTCACGGAGCTGATGGGCGGGAGATTTTCGGTGACGGTGGACGGAGACCTGTTTACCGCCAGCACCACCTGGGTACGGGAACAGAACCAGCTCAATTTATGAACTGTGACAGAAAGGCGTCCATAGCGGCGGAAGGTCTGGCGGACCGGGGATAGGCAAAACCAATACGGCGTGAGGGAATCGGCTCTCTGATGGAACATTCCACCAGGGAGCCTTTTTTCAGTTCATCCTGAACAAATTCCCCGATGACACAGGCGATCCCCAGGCCGATGCGGGCAAAGTCAATGAGCAGGTCCATGGTGGTGACTTCAATCTGATGCTCCATGGTGATGTTTTGCAGGAGCATGTGTTTGTCCATGTACTGGCGGGTCACATTGTTTTTGTCCAGCAGCAGAAAGGTGCCCTGGGACAGCAGGTCCCCGCCGCCATCCTGGTCCTGCAGTTTAGCCAGATATTCCGGAGAGCAGACAAAGATGTCATGGATTTCCCGAATGGGGAGAAAGGTAAGGTGGCTGCTCTCCAGGCGGTCGCTCTCGCCCACCAGTCCCAGTTCCAGCGTCCCGCTTTCCAGAGCGGCTATGGTTTCATAGGTGGACTGACAGGACAGAGATATTTTCACATAGGGATTGGAGACAATATAGTCCTGCAGATAGGGGAGCAGCGCGTATTTGCACAGAGTGGCGCTGACCCCGATGGAGAGTCTGCCTGCCCCCAGCAGGTCCCCCTGGCTGATCATTTCCTCCCCCTGGCGGATGGCCTGGAAAGCTGTTTCCAGGTGTCTGTAGAGGAGTTTGCCGTTCTCTGTCAGAGTGACGCCCCGAGAACTGCGGACCAGCAGCGGGGAGGCAAAGGATTCCTCCAGGCGGGAGATGGATTTACTCACGGCAGGCTGGCTGATATACAGTTTTTTGGCGGCGGCGGATATGTTGCCGCACTGGGCTACAGTGTAGAAGATATGATATAAGTTCAGTTGATTCATGGCGGGTGACTCCTTTCGTTAGACCTATTATAACATAACGTTTGGTTATGACAAGCACCAATGTTATATGTTCAAAGAATAGCCATGCCAAGCTTGACCAGGAGCTGTTTGCAAGTATATAATGGGGACATGAAACGGTGTTGCCGGGAGTCAATACAAAAGATGTTTTTGGAAGGGGTGAGGGGGATCATGGGAAGAAGGCTCTATATCTTGTTGGTTTTTGCGGTGGTATTATGTCTGGCTGCGTGCGGCAGTCCGGGAGGGGAGAGAACGGAGAGCCGGGAGAATGGCGCCGGACAGGAGAACATGGAATGTCAGGGAACAGTGCCGGAGCTGGAGAATGGCATATCCGAGGAAGAGCAGCAGATATTACAGGAACGTCAGGGGTTTGACTGGCGCACGGAGGATTGGAAACTGGATGAGACTGGGGATTGGGGGCACAATCTGTATGCTGCTTCGTATATTTATGGACTTACCAGTGAACCGCAGGAGGCGTATGCGGATCGCAGCAGCAGCTATCGTGTTTTGGGGACACAGGTTTATTCTATAGATGAATATAGCATTTCAGAAGATGGAGCTGCGGGAGAATTCTATTATTTAAATTGCTATGACAGCCTTACCGGGGAGATATGGCATCGCCTGCTGGAATTGCCGAATCCGCCTGAACTGGAGCAATATGGTGACTGCAATGTCTACTATAGTTCTTTTGATGTGCAGAGTGAGGAGGAATTGGTTCTCTTTTTACATGTGAGAGCAAAAGAGGAGGGAGCGCCTACCCAGGCCTATCTGGCCGTACATATGTCCATGGAGGGGGAAATGCTCTCAGTGCTGGACCTATATCCCGCCCTGCTGGCGGGGGGAGCGCAGGACTGCACCTGCGGCCAGTTCTGGCATTCTCCGGGGCGCGTCTATGTGGACAGGGAAGGCTGCTATTATCTGCTACCTATCAGTTGGGAGGAGCGCTCGTACGGACTTTCCGGGCGTTATGCGGTGGATATCTGTGTATTGGACCCATCGGGGGAACAGATTGGCAGCATGAAACCCCGGGGCGGCCACAGTCCTGCTTTGGCCATGAAAACTCCGGAGGGAGAACCTGTTTTTATATGGCTGACGGGTTCGGGGGTCAAAACCAATGCGTTGATGTATTATGACAAGGCGGCGCAGGAGCCAAAACAGCTTTTGAAATATGATGAATACAAATGGGATTACTGCTGGGTGTCCATGCTGCGGGAGGACGGTTATCTGTACTTTATGGACGGCAGCGGACGTATGAACCGCTGCGATCTGTATACAGGCAGAAGGGAATACTGTCTGGGTTATGGCAAGCTGGGGCTGGGGAACCGGCCCGGCCACGTTCTGATGTTCCAGGGGGCGGACGGGGAGCCAATGTTTTTGGATACCATGGAGGGAGATATCATCTGCCGTCTGAGCACTGAGGAGCCGGAGACAGACCCGGTTCGTCTGGTGAGTCTGACGGAGGATTGCTCGTTTCTGGAAAAGCAGGCCCAGCAGTTTTCCAAGACTGACATGGAGCATCCCGTGGAGGTGGAAAAACCCACTGGAGATACGGAGGATTACCGCACCCGGAAAATGGCGGAGCTGGTGTCGGGAAAGGGAGCGGATATCTACTATGTAACCGCTGCGGACATGCGCATTCTATACGAAAATGATGTTCTGGCGGATATGACCGGGATGCTGCCCGCCCAGTTGGAGGAGGCGGTGTATCCCGGCGTGCTGGATGGCGGGATACTGGATGGCCAGAGAATCGGGCTTGCCCCGGAGGCGAGAGCCGTCACCATGCTGGTGTCTGGGAAATACTGGGACAGGGAAGGCTGGACGCTGGAGGAAATGATGGATATGGTGGACGCCCATCCGGAGCTTACCTATCCCATTATCTGCGGCCAGCAGTATTTGGACGGATACCGTCTGCTGCGGCTGTTGCTTTTTCAGGATTTGGACAGCACGCCCTTTGTGGATTTGAAGAAGGGGAGCTGCGACTTTGAGAATCCCTTGTTTATTCGGGTGCTGGAGCTGACGAAACGCTATGATGACCGGCCCATAGAGATCAGCCGGGATGAAAATATGCCTCAGGAGCTGATGGAGGCAGGGGATTATGCCGCTGTCATTCTGTTGCCCATGGATTTTCCCAACTTTAATCAGATGATGTCGGGAGTGGCACAGGACTGCTATCAGGTAGGGTTTCCCACAGATGAGGGAACAGGCTGCTATTGGCAGACGGATTATTATCTGGTGGTGAGCCGAAATGCCGGAAATCCAGAGAGGGTCTATGAATATCTGGCATATCTTTTGGAGGAAAAGAGCCAGAACGGCACGCTGTCACCAGTGCGGCAGGATATGCTGAAACAGCATATCATAACGGATGACACGGACGAAAACAATCCATTTCAGTACTCTGACGATGTGGGAGGCTATTACCCGCTCGAAACGGGGCCGGACGGCACCGTCTGGCAGGAGGAATATGAAAAGATGCGGTTCCGGAGTGCGCTGGTGACCAAGGATACGGAGCATATCCAGCAGATCATCCTTGAGGAAGTGAAGGACTATTTTAGCGGCGTCAAGGATGCGAATGCCGCGGCGAGTCTGATTCAGAACCGTGTGCAGCTGTACTTGCAGGAGCAGGGCGTTTCGCAGGAAATGTTGGAGGAGCCGGTGCAGGAAAAGGGAGGACAGGCAGATGCAAAACATTCCCAAACATAACATGCGGTTATGGAAAGTATAAATATTATATATTTGAAGAATAGCAAAAAATATGATAGGATAATCACAGATTATGAATCAGGAGGAAAGATGCTATGGGAATGACTATGACACAGAAAATTCTGGCAGCGGCAGCGGGACTTGACAAGGTCGAGGCGGGACAGCTGATTGAGGCGGATCTTGATCTGGTGCTGGGCAATGATATCACCAGCCCGGTAGCCATTAAAGAGATGGAAAAGATGAAAGTGCAGGGAGTGTTTGACAAGGACAAGATCGCCCTGGTGCCGGATCATTTTGTGCCCAACAAGGATATCAAATCCGCGGAGCACTGCAAATGTGTGCGGGAGTTTGCCAGAAAGAATGAGATCACCAATTATTTTGAGGTGGGAGAGATGGGCATTGAGCATGCCCTGCTGCCGGAGAAAGGGCTGACCGTGGCGGGGGATGTGATCATCGGCGCGGACTCCCATACCTGTACTTACGGTGCGTTGGGCGCTTTTTCCACGGGCGTGGGCAGCACGGATATGGCGGCCGGCATGGCTACCGGCAAGGCCTGGTTCAAGGTGCCCGCGGCTATCAGGTTCAATCTCATCGGCAAGCTGCCCAAATGGGTCAGCGGCAAGGATGTGATTTTACATATTATCGGTATGATCGGCGTGGACGGCGCACTGTACAAGTCCATGGAATTTGTGGGAGACGGCATTGCCAGTCTGTCCATGGACGACCGTTTCACCATTGCCAATATGGCCATTGAAGCGGGGGGAAAGAACGGAATTTTCCCGGTGGATGACAAGGCGAAAGCCTATATGGAGGAGCATAGCGCCAGGGCCTACAAAATCTATGAGGCCGATGCGGACGCGGTATATGACCAGGAGTACACCATTGATTTGAGCGCCCTGCGGCCCACCATTGCATTCCCCCATCTGCCGGAGAATACTCACACCATTGATGAGATAAAGGAGGATATCGCCATTGACCAGGTGGTGATCGGTTCCTGTACCAACGGACGTCTGGAGGACCTGCGGACGGCGGCGGAGGTGCTTAAGGGCCGTCATGTGCAGAAAGGCATGCGCTGCATCGTGATTCCTGCCACCCAGGCTATCTATATGCAGGCCATGGAGGAAGGGCTTTTGAAGACGTTTATTGAGGCCGGCGCCATCGTCAGTACACCCACCTGCGGTCCCTGCCTGGGCGGCTATATGGGCATTCTGGCGGAGGGAGAGCGCTGCGTCTCCACTACCAACCGCAATTTCGTGGGCCGCATGGGACATGTGACCAGCGAGATTTATCTGGCCAGTCCGGCTGTGGCCGCTGCCAGCGCAGTGACAGGTAAAATTTCCAGCCCGGAGCAGCTGTAAAAAGTATTGAAACGCAGAGACGGAACTGAAACAGTCTTGAAATGAAGTGCTCCCCCACAAAGGGCACTGGAGTGCAGAGACGGAACTGAAACAGTCTTGAAATGAAGTGCTCCCCCGCAAAGGGCACTGGAGTGCAGAGACGGAACTGAATATAGGAGGCTAGTAAAGTTATGAAAGCAAATGGAACTGTCTTCCGCTATGGAGACAATGTGGATACTGATGTAATCATTCCGGCAAGATATTTGAATTCCTCAGACCCGGCAGAGCTGGCAACTCACTGCATGGAGGATATAGACCAGGATTTTGTAAAGAAAGTGCAGAAAGGCGATATCATCGTGGCAGACAAAAACTTCGGCTGCGGCTCCTCCAGAGAGCATGCGCCCATCGCCATCAAGGCGGCGGGAGTGAGCTGTGTCATCGCGGAGACCTTTGCCAGGATCTTTTACCGCAATGCCATCAATATCGGGCTGCCTATCATCGAGTGCCCGGAGGCCAGCAAGGGCATAGAGGCGGGAGACCAGGTGGAGGTGGACTTTGACAGCGGCATGATCTACAACCGCACCAAGGGCACCCAGTATAAGGGCCAGGCGTTCCCGGAATTTATGCAGAAGATTATTGCCGCGGAGGGATTGATCAACTACATCAATAACAAGGCTTGAGCGAACGCCTGACCAAACGAGTGGAGCTTTAACCTGGCAGAACAATACGGAAGAACTCAATATCAGAATCAAATAAGCACCTCTACACTATGCTTGGCACAGTGCAGAGGTGTTTGTGTCCAGGCAGATTACCACAATTGCAAAAAGAAGAAAAAAGAAGAATTGATTTACCCATTGCGAAGTGATATACTTGCCAGAGAAACATCACAGATAAGCCTGCGATAGGAATGGAGATAACTATGAAAGACATTTCTGTAAAAAAGAACAAATATGAGATGGACATGTGCAGCGGCGCATTGCTGCCCAAGATACTGCTATACTCCCTGCCGCTGATGCTGTCGGGAATCCTTCAGCTGCTGTTCAACGCGGCGGACATAGTGGTGGTGGGGCGGTTTGCGGGCAGCGACGCTCTGGCAGCGGTGGGTTCTACCAGCTCGCTGATCAATCTGCTGGTTAATGTATTCATGGGACTGTCCGTGGGGACCAATGTGATGGTAGCGCATTTTTACGGAGCCGGACAGAAAAAGGAACTGGAGGAGATGGTACACACTGCCATACTTACCTCCATAGTCAGCGGTATAGTTCTGATCTTTGTGGGGCTGGCCCTGTCCCGGCCCGCTCTGCAGATGATGGATACGCCGGAGGATGTGATTGATCAGGCGGTGTTGTATATACGCATTTATTTTGTGGGAATGCCCGTCATGATGCTCTACAATTTCGGCAGCGCGGTGCTGCGGGCGGTGGGAGATACCAGGCGGCCGCTGTACTTTCTGTTGATAGCGGGAGTTATCAACGTGATATTGAACCTGTTTTTTGTGATTCCCCTGTCCATGGGGGTGGCGGGCGTGGCGCTGGCGACGATTATTTCCCAGACCATTTCCGCGGCGCTGGTACTCCTGTGCCTGATGCGCACCGAGGGCGATTACCGGGTCAGCCTGAAAAAACTGCGGATTGTGAAGGATAAGATGATAAAGATGGTGAAGATCGGTTTGCCTGCGGGACTGCAGGGAGCCTTGTTTTCTGTCTCCAATGTGCTGATTCAATCTTCGGTGAATTCCTTTGGTTCCATTGCCATGGCGGGGAATACGGCCGCCCAGAATCTGGAGGGATTTGTCTACACGGCCATGAACTCCCTGCATCAGACCTGCATCAGTTTTACCGGACAGAATTACGGAGCCAGGCAGTACAGGCGCATGGGTAAAATCCTGTTCATCTGCCTGGGCTGTGTAATCGCCGTGGGCGTGCTCATGGGCAATGGGGTCTATCTGGCGGGAGGCACTCTGCTGCAGCTCTATTCTCCGGACGCGGAGGTGATTCAGTACGGAATGCTGCGCCTTTTCTATATCTGTACCACCTATGCTCTGTGCGGGATGATGGATGTGATGGTAGGGTCTTTGAGGGGTATGGGCTATGGTATCATGCCTATGCTGGTGTCCCTGACCGGGGCCTGTCTGTTCCGTGTGGTGTGGATTATGACGGTGTTCAAGGCTCACCATAGTCTGGAGGCGCTGTATGTGTCCTATCCCATCAGCTGGGGGCTGACCTTTGCTGTGCATCTGCTGTGTTTTCTGATCGTATACCGAAAAACGCTGCGGCAGAATACATAAGGCAAAAAAATCCTTGAAACATATGTTCGATTATGCTAAAATCAGAGAGAGAAAAAAACGGCAGCCCGGGGAGGAGAGCCTATGTTTGCTTATGTGAAAGGTATTGTTGCGGATATTGCGGAGGATTGCTGCGTCATAGATGTGCATGATGTGGGAATCAATATACATATTTCCGCCCAGACGGCCGCCAGGATGCCGGGAGTGGGGCAGGAGGCCAAGCTGTACACCTACACCAGCGTCCGGGAGGATGCCTTCTGGCTCTATGGATTTCTGGGCAAGGGCGATCTGGAGATGTTTAAGCGCTGCATTACGGTCAGCGGCATAGGCCCCAAGGGAGCGCTGGGACTATTGTCGGTTATGGATGGAGACCAGTTGCGATTTGCGATTCTGGCCCAGGATGTGAAGGCCATCTCCAAGGCCCCCGGCATCGGCAAGCGCACGGCGGAGCGGCTGGTGCTGGAGCTGAAGGACAAGCTGGATTACGGGACGGCGGATATCTCACGGGAAGTCGCTGCCAGTGAGAACAGCGGCGTGGGAGCTGTCTTGGACCATCCCGGTAAGCGGGAGGCCGTGGAGGCTCTGGTGGCGCTGGGGTATGGGCAGACTGAGTCCATGAAGGCGGTAAGCCAGGTGGAGGGCGCAGATACCATGGATTCCTCCGCGCTTTTGAAACAGGCGCTCAAGAAAATGTTTTAGCGTGAAAATGTCTGGCCGGAGCGGAGGAGAATATGGCAAAGAGAATGATAGAGACAAACCTGACCGAGGAGGACGTAAAGATCGAAGGCTCCCTGCGGCCGCAGGTGCTTGAGGACTATATCGGACAGTCCAAGGTAAAACAGACCTTGAAAATCTATATTGAAGCGGCAAAGCAGCGTGGTGACGCTCTGGACCATGTGCTGTTTTACGGTCCTCCCGGACTGGGCAAGACCACACTGGCTGCCATTATCGCCAATGAGATGGGGGTGCATCTGAAAGTGACCAGCGGACCCGCCATTGAAAAGCCGGGGGAGATTGCCGCCATTCTGAACAATCTGGAGGAGGGGGATCTGCTGTTTGTGGATGAGATTCACCGGTTGAACCGCCAGGTGGAGGAGGTGCTGTATCCCGCCATGGAGGACTACTGCATTGATGTGATGATCGGCAAGGGCCCCACTGCCCGTTCTGTGCGTCTGGAATTGCCCCGGTTTACGCTGGTGGGAGCCACCACCAGAGTGGGCCTTCTGACGGCTCCTCTGCGGGACCGTTTTGGTATGATTCATCATCTGGAGTTTTATTCCGTACAGGAGCTGAAACTGATTATTCAGCACTCTGCCCAGGTGCTGGGAGTGGAGATCGACGAGAAGGGAGCGGTGGAGCTGGCCCGCCGCAGCCGCGGCACGCCCAGGCTGGCCAATCGCATCTTGAAACGGGTTCGGGACTTTGCCCAGGTGAGGCACGACGGCCGGATCACGGAGGAGGTGGCCCGGGAGGCGCTGGATCTGATGGATGTGGACAAGCTGGGACTGGATCATATCGACCGCAATATTTTATGCACTATGATTGAAAAATTTCAGGGCGGACCAGTGGGGCTTGACACTCTGGCGGCCGCCATCGGGGAAGACGCCGGAACCATTGAGGATGTGGTGGAGCCATATCTGCTCAAAAACGGCCTGATTAACCGCACTCCCAGAGGACGGGTAGTTACGGAATATGCTTACCGGCACCTGGGGCTTGAAACCTTATAGGACCTCATAGAATCTCATAGAATCAGAATCTCATAGGAAATCCCGCAGGCTCTTTCCCGTGTACTGGATCGCTATGCGGTTCTCCGGCTTTACATCGGTCAGATATAGTACGAGCAGGAAAAACCATTCCAGAGGTTTCATCAGGAAATAGACGATATCCGCTGCATATCGGGAGCGGATCAGCTTTGCCACGGGGAATCCATAGGTGTCATATACATGCCGGATCGCCCGGTGGAGTTTTGGTGTTTTTTCTTCCAGAATCTGTTCAAAGGCGTTTGCCACGCAGAGCTGTCGGTTCACAATCACCTCATGGCCGTGCCGCACGCCGAGACGCAGGGGCTTTACAACGTTTTTGTGCCCGCCTGCCGCCACGGTGCAGAGGTAGTGTTCGTCGTAGAGGATATTCTGGGGAGCCACTCTCTGGGAGAGGTTCCAATCCGCCGTCTCCGTGAACGCCCGTATGACGGCGTCCGGTCTCTGGCCCACCAGGAGCAACAGGACGATCAGTATCCCCAACAGCGGCCACATCAGGAGGAACGCGGCGAAAGGCCAGCGTTTCGACCGGGTGAGCAGGCGGTTGCAGGTCCGCATCAGAGAATTGCCGTCTGGCAGCTCATAGGGAGTCTGTTCCCATTCCCACACCTTATGGCGCACTGTCCTGGCGGTGACAATTACGCAGTTTAGGGGGAACAGGAGCAGATAGATGTCCGAAAACAGGACGCTGCCGGGCGTGTACACCTGTATGCCCCAGAGGATGCTCTCTGCGGTTCCCAGATACATGGCCGCCATTCCCAGCACGGGAACCAGAGGCGGCGTCTTTTTTAGGGATAGGAAGTTCACGGTCAGATACCCTGCGTATCCCACCAGCGCCAGCGCCCATATGGTGGGCAGGGACTGTGTGAAGATGGGCGTGTGGGTCTGGGTGTTGTACAAAACTTCGCTCCAGTCCCCGTCGTACACAACGTCGTCAAACAGCCCCAGATAAAGGATACTGTACATCGTGCCGAGCGGAATGCCGACCACATCAAAAATACGTCCCCTCCTGTAAGTCGTTTCCCGGCGGTTCCCACGGAACGCCAGATATATCTCTGCCGCTGTCATCCCCCAGGGTAAGAGCATGAAACCGCCGATGATGATGGCTCCCTGCGTGATCAGTTCCGGCAGATCGTTCAGGTCGCATTCCCAGATCGGTTCCAGCAGCGCCATGACGACGATCCCGGCCAGCATCATCGTCAGCGTCATCGTGAGAAAGGGATGCCTGGCGGCCAGTCGATCTTTTTTCCCGCTTTCCGGGGCGTTCTTTTCCGGTTCCGTGGCTTGCATATAATCCATGATTTTCCTCTTTTCCGTGTTTCTTTTACCTTCTTTTACCTGATAGTTCCAACTATAGCATCCAAATAATTGAAAGTCAATATGTTTTTATCGAGAATCAATAAACGAAAAGATTTTACAAAAAATGACGGAATGGGCTTGTCTGTCCGACGGTTCTGATATATAATAGAAACAATAGATATTGTGTTCCGATAGTACAAAGGAACGCATATATTGTAGTTTTATGTCGATTAACAGACAGTATATATCGGCCATTGATGTGGAAAGGATGGAAAATATGTCTTCCAAAACAGATACAGAGGTTATCATCGGCGGAAAAGTTTTTACACTGAGCGGTTATGAGAGTGAGGAGTATCTGCAGAAGGTGGCCTCCTATATCAATAACAAGGTGAATGAGTACAGCAAAGTAGACAGCTTTCGCAGACAGCCGCTGGACACCCAGAGCGTATTACTGCAGCTGAACATAGCAGACGATTATTTCAAGGCCAAGAAACAGATCACAGTGCTGGAGGAGGAGCTGCAGCGCAAGGAGAAGGAACTGTACGACTTAAAGCATGAGCTGATATCTTCCCAGATCAAGATGGAGAATATGGAAAAGGAATCCAGGGAGATGGAGATTCAGCTGCGGGAAAAAGCCAAGCAGATCGAGCGACTGGAGAAGGATCAGGAAAAAGCGCAGGAGAAAGAACAGAAGAATAAAAAGCTGCCGGTATAGGGCAGCTTTTCTGTTATACAGAACAGGACGGAGCGGCAAGGTATGGAACAGAGAGAGCAGAGAACAGGCAATTCGGATAGGATGTACAAAAAGGCGGAGCTGCTTGCCCCGGCGGGCAACATAGAGGCTTTTTACGGCGCTGTGCATGCGGGGGCGGACGCCATCTATCTGGGTGGGGAAAAATTCGGCGCCAGGGCTTATGCGGACAATTTCTCCGGGGAGGAGCTGGCCTCCTGTATTCGCTATGGACACATACATGGCTGCAGGAGTTATCTGACCGTAAATACGCTGATGAAAGAACAGGAACTGCCCGAGATGGTGGATGAGCTGACGCCGCTGTACGAAGCGGGGCTGGACGGCGTGATTGTGCAGGACATAGGGGCTCTGCGAGTGATACGGCGGCATTTTCCGGATTTGGAACTTCATGCCAGCACGCAGATGACGGTTACCGGCCCGGCGGGTGCAAAACTGCTGAAAGAGCTGGGGGTGACCAGAGTGGTGCCGGCCCGGGAGCTGAGTCTTAAGGAGCTGACCCGGATTAAGGAGGAGAGCGGAATAGAGGTGGAGGCATTTGTCCACGGTGCCATGTGTTATTGCTATTCCGGCGCATGCCTGTTCAGCAGTATGTTGGGGGGCCGCAGCGGCAACAGGGGGCGATGCGCCCAGCCATGCAGGCAGCCTTATGCGACGGACAGCCCCGGAGCATCCGTCCGCAGAGAGGAGTATTACCCTCTGAGCCTGAAGGATATGTGTACCATAGAACATTTGCCCGAACTGATGAAGAGCGGTATCGATTCCTTCAAAATCGAGGGACGCATGAAAAAACCGGAATACGCGGCAGGCGTCACAGCGCTCTATCGCAAATATATGGACCGCTGCCAGCGAATTTCGACAAAGAAGTTTCGGGTGGAGGAGCAGGATTTGCGGCTGCTGTCTAAACTGTATATCCGCAGCCAGAGGCAGGATGGATATCTTTTCAGGCATAACGGGCGGGAGATGATGACTCTGGACAGCCCCTCCTATACGGGCAGTGACGAGAACTGTTTGGAACGAATCCGACAGAATTATATCCAGGAAAAAAAGCGTATAAGAATATGGATAGAAGCGGACTTTGTCTGCGGCAGCCAGGCCCGGATTCGGATGGGAACCGAAAACTGCCGGGTGGAAGTGACGGGTGGAATGGTGGAACCCGCTCAGAACCGTCCCGTGCTGGAGGCGGATATCCGCAGGCAGCTGCAAAAGCTGGGAGAGACCTGTTTCGCTGCGGAGCGTTTGGATATTCACACAGACGAAAGAGGATTTTATTCTTTAAAGGAAATCAATGCTCTGCGGAGAGAGGCGGTCTGTCGGCTGGAGAACCAGATTATAGCGGATCACGGTCTGCCAGTGAGTCGGAGAGCGGAGCCGACGTATATTGGGGCGAAACTGCGGCCTGAACAGGGTGGAAAGAAAAGGACTGGCAAAAATCTGCGGATTCACATATCCACAAGTGAGCAGCTGCTGTATCTGGCAGAGCATTTGGACCATCGGCCACTGGCAGACCGGCTCTATGTGGAGAGTTTTCTGCTTGCGCAGGCTTGGGGCGGCATGGCGGACCGGGAGAATCAGGCGCTGCGGCAGCTGCGTGAGGCGGGAATCTCTCTGTGGGCCGCTCTGCCTTATGTGCTGCGAAGCAAGGACCAGGAGATCATGGAGCGTGCCATGGAATGGTATAAAAAGGGAATACTGCAGGGATTTTTGGCACGCAATCTGGAGGAGTATGGGTGGCTGCGGCAGAGGGAAAGCACTCTGGAGGAAACACCGAGGATACAGCTTGACCATACGGTCTATGTGTGGAACAGTGAGACGGCGGCATTCTGGAGACAAAGGGGCTGTGGACTGACCTGTCCGCTGGAGCTGAGCGGACGGGAGTGGAGCCAATTACGGCAGCAGATTTGCGGTATGACGCAGGACGAGGCCGAAACACCGGAGAAAGTGGTCTACGGGCGCATTCCCATGATGGTGACGGCAAATTGTATCGCCAAAACCGCCGGAAAATGTCTGCAAAGCCGGGATGACCGGGCTGGGGGAACGCTGACGGACCGATACCGGGCAAAATTTCCTGTGGATATATGCTGCGACGTGTGCATGAATGTGATTTATAACAGTGTTCCTCTCTCTCTGCACAGAGAACTGGAACATTGCCGGGAGGAAAATCCGCGCCTTTCGTTCACGGTGGAGGACGGTCCTCATATGGGGCGAATAATCGACTTTTTTGCGGGATGCATCGCCGGAAATCCGGGCGTTTTGCCCTATCAGGACTATACCACAGGGCACGAAAAAAAGGGTGTGCAATAGAGAGATTTGGAAAGCAGGAAGAATCTGGCGCACAAATTTTTTGATTTTATGGTTGCTATTCCCGCCCATTTCGTCTATACTTACTTTAGTCATATGACACACCGTATCGGAGGGAATTGCAATGATCGAAGCAACGAGCTGTGGTGGTGTGGTAATTTTCCGGGGCAAGATTTTACTCTTGTATAAGAATTACAGGAATAAATACGAAGGCTGGGTTTTGCCCAAGGGCACCGTGGAAGAGGGCGAGGAGTACAAGGAGACAGCCCTGCGGGAGGTTCTTGAGGAGTCCGGCGCCAAAGCGTCCATCATTAAGTATATAGGAAAGAGCGAATATACCTTTGCCGTGCCGGAGGATATCGTGACCAAGGATGTACACTGGTATCTGATGATGGCGGACAGTTATTACAGCAAACCACAAAAAGAGGAGTTTTTTGTTGACTCAGGTTTTTACAAATATCATGAGGCAAGCCACCTGCTGAAATTTGCCAACGAGAAACAGATTTTGGAGCGGGCGTACAGCGAATATCTTGAATTGAAAAAGAACAACCTGTGGGGAAACAAAAAATACTATTAGGCCCGAGTCCCTCGGGCCAGTTCCGGGGATAGTCTCCCCGGATTTTTTATGCTATTTCTATTTCCTTTTTGCTCCTATTTGTGTTATACTAAGATACATAAATGGTCTTTGGACCCAAAAGGCGGGTCCTGCTTGCTCAGGGAGGAACGCATGCCACAGCTGGAATATTATCCCAGGCTCTATCTTAGCGAGGGCATAAACAGGGAAAAGATGGAAAAAATAAAAAAGAATCTGTCCGTCAGCCCTCATAAAGCGGGCGTATATCTGCTGACGCTGGCAGGAAATGAAGCAGACCAGCTGGATATCTACGAATCAAAATATCTGCGGCAGAAATATTACGACCGGCATCCTCTCTATGTCATCGGAATCGCAGAGGATTACGAGGCGGCTGTGGGCATTGTGGAACAAATTGCGAGAGAGGCCTGGGCTGCCAGGGGAGATGCCGGACTTAGGGAATATCTTACGGCGGGCATGGGGAGTGCGGATGTGGAGTGTGGTATTAAAAATTCTTAGTATATTGGGAATCATTCTGCTGTGTCTGCTGGTCCTTGTGTTGGTGACGGCGCTGCTCGTTCTGTTCTGGCCAGCGGCATACCGCGGAGGAGGTACGGCACAGGCAGGGGAACTGCGAGCATGGTTTCGGTTTCGATGGCTCTTTGGTCTGGTGCGGGGAAGTTACGCATACCCGGGGGAAAACGGACTGCGGATTAAGGCGCTGTGGATGACGGTCTATGAAAGCGGCGGAAAGGGTACAGCCGGGGATTCATCAGACAGGGATGAAGAGAGCTTGGGGGAGAAAGAGACGGCGGCAGGCTCTGTGGAGCAAAGTCTTACAGGGCAAGATTTGCGGGAGCCGCAGTCTGAGGAGGACCGTCGGGAAGAACCTCCTCCAAAGGAGCAAGCATCTGCGAGGGAAACCAGCGCCGGGAAAACGAAAGCAGAGCCGGAAGAGAAATCCCGGAAATTATCCGACCTGAAAGAAAAGCTGCGGTTCTATCTGGGAATTGCGCGGGACGAGGACAACCGGGAGCTGGTAAAACATGCGTTTGTGCGTCTGGGGAAAATAATAAAGAGCATCCGCCCCCGGTACATGCGGGCGAAGGCCGTGGCGGGACTCGGCGAGCCGGACCTCACCGGGTATGCGTACGGCATATATTGGGCGGTAAATCCTTTTTTGGGAAAAAAGTGCCAGGTGGATATTACGCCGGATTTTGAACAGCGAATTTTGGAGGGCGAGGTTTTTCTGAAAGGGCATGTCACATTGGCGGTACTCTTATACCATGTGTGCAAGGTGCTGCTTGACAGGCGGCTGCGTCAGCTGTTAGACCGGCTGAAAAATCAATAGAGACAAAATAGAGACCAAAAAGCAGGAGGATAGAGAACGATGGCGGACAAGGAGACGAGAGAGAGCGAAAAGTCGGACAAAAAGGGCGTTTCGGGTATGGTGGAATCCCTGCTCCAGGGAATGGACAATGTGCTGGCGGCCAAGACGGTGGTGGGGCAGCCTGTACAGGTGGGGGATGTGACCATTGTGCCGCTGGTGGACGTTAATTTTGGTTTTGCCGTTGGCAGCGGCAGCAATTTTGAAAAAGATTCGGTCAAGAAAGGCGGGGGACTGGGCGGAAAGATGTCTCCCAGCGCAGTGCTGGTGATCAAGGACGGCGCTACCCGGCTGATCAATGTAAAGGATCAGAATACCATGACCAAGCTTTTGGATATGCTGCCGGATCTGGTGGATAAGTTCACCGGCAAAAAGGAGACGGGCATGGACGACGCGCAGGCTGTAGATATTGCCTTTCCCGATCGGGAAGTTTAAAGGCTGCCCATTTAAATACGGTAAGCTTGAAAAATCGGTTCCGAAATCAGCGTCGGCCGCATATATTGGCATAAGGGCTGTTTGCGTGAAGGAACGGGTATGAAACTATTTAAACTGATCGGACTGGCCGCGTTTTTTATCGCATTGGGGATGCTGATTATGCTGTTTATGACCAGCAGGCTGATGGGATTGTTTTTGATTGCGCTGTTGCTGCTGTTGGGGTATTGCTGTCTGTGCTGTGATCTCTGAGCTGCGGTGGGGAAAAGCGCGGGACATTGGAAAAAGGCGGGGCATAAGGACTGTAGAAGCATGGAGAACGAGATTAACTGGGAGGAAGTCTATAAGGCACAGAGCGAGGAAGAGCTGTGGAGCATGAAACAGTGGCTGTTTCGAGAGAATATTCGTCTTCAGAACGAGCGCAGTGAGCTGGAGAGCATGCAGGACAAGCTTATTCAGGAGAGGGTGCGTTTCAGGGACGAGATGGATACCTTAAGTCACAGGATGGTGCAGGAGCAGAAGAGGCTGCGGGAGGAAAATCTTTTCTTTGATAAGAAACTGGCAATCTTGCAGGACGGTTTCCGCAAGCTGGATGAGGACAGGCAGCGCTTTGAACAGGAAAAACGCAGACTGGAGCAGAGCAGAAAGGTTCAGGCAGAGAACACGGAGCTGTCAAGGCAGGGGGAGGAGGTCGCCCACATCCTGTTTCGCAGCGCCGGCAATCCGCTGACGCTGCGAAAGCGGTACAGAGACCTTCTGAAAATTTTTCACCCGGATAATTACTGTGGAGACGGGGAACTGATGCAATATATCAACAGGGAGTTTCAGCGCCGTAAGGAAGAATAATATAATTTTACAGCTAAAAAAACCGGTTCCTGAGAATCGGTTTTTTTCATGTAAGTCAGCCTTCTTAAAATATGCCCGGACAGTTATGCCCTCTCGACTTTGCCAGACTTTAAGCATCTGGTGCATACATGCAGTCTCTTGGCTGCGCCATTCACCATGCACTTCACATTCTTAACGTTGGAATTCCACATTGCATTGCTTCTTCTATGAGAATGGCTTACGTTATTACCGAAATGAACGCCTTTACCACAAATATCACATTTAGCCATCTTGACACCTCCTCGACCTTAAGCTCTTTTCAGCGTAATCATTGCATAAAAATTAGCAACATTGATATATTAACAGAAAAAGCGTGGAAAAGCAAGTAAAAAAATGAAATTTTTATTTTTTGTTTTTGGGGTGTTCCCTTTTTATGGAAAAGCATGTATAATGGTGATTAATTAGAGTGAAATAAGGAGGTACTACGCATGAAGGGTTCTTCTATGAATACACATATGGGAAGTATCGTGATCAACAATGAAGTCATCGCCCAGTATGCCGGAAGTGTGGCTGTGGAATGCTTTGGAATTGTGGGAATGGCGGGAGTCAGCATGAAAGATGGCATGGCCAAGATTCTGAAAAAGGATAATCTGTCCAGAGGAATCAATGTAAGCCTGAACAACAACAGGCTCACGTTGGATTTTCATGTAATTGTGGCCTATGGCGTGAGCATTATCGCTGTGTCGGACAATCTGATTAGCAGCGTGAAGTATAAGGTGGAAGAGTTTACCGGTATCCATATTGAAAAGATCAACATCTTCGTGGAAGGTGTCAGAGTGATTGACTAAACGCAGACCCGAACGTAAGCCCGCAGGGTAGCAGTAGGAAATATGCGGAACAAAATTTAGGAGGATTTATCGTGACATCAAATACTATTGACGCTAAGATGCTGTCTAAAATGTTCTTAGCCGGCGCAAAAAACCTGGAAAGCAAAAAAGAGTGGATCAACGAATTGAACGTATTTCCCGTGCCCGACGGCGATACGGGCACCAATATGACCATGACGATTATGTCTGCCGCAAGAGAGGTGTCGGCGCTTGGAGAAGATGCCGGAATGACGGCTCTGTGTAAGGCCGTTTCCAGTGGTTCTCTGCGGGGAGCCAGAGGAAACTCAGGCGTTATCCTGTCCCAGCTGCTGCGCGGCTTTACCAAGAGTATCAGCGCCAAGGACCAGCTGCGTATTCCGGATTTATCAGATGCTTTTGACAAGGCGGTGGAGACTGCCTACAAGGCTGTGATGAAACCCAAGGAGGGAACCATTCTGACAGTTGCGAAGGGCGGTGCGGAAAAGGCCAGAGAACTGGCGGACAGTGGTATGGAGGACATGGAGCAGTTCTTTGCGCAGGTACTTGAGCATGCCAGATATGTGCTGAGCCAGACGCCGGAGCTGCTGCCGGTACTGAAACAGGCTGGTGTGGTGGATTCCGGCGGTCAGGGACTGGTGGAAGTGATGAGCGGCGCTTATGACGCGTTTTTGGGAAAAGAGATTGACTACACTATATCGGATGCCGCCGCAGAGAGCCGTTCCGGCAACCGTTCTTCCGGATATCAGGCGCAGGCCGAGGCGGATATCAAATTCGGCTACTGCACCGAGTTTATTATCATGCTGAACAAGACCTTCAATATTAAGCACGAGATGGATTTCAAGGCGTATCTGGAGTCTATTGGTGATTCTATTGTATGTGTGGCGGATGAGGACGTGGTCAAGGTACATGTACATACCAATGACCCCGGTCTGGCAATCCAGAAGGCATTGAAGTATGGAGCAGTTATCCAATTTAAAGATTGACAATATGCGCCTGGAGCATCAGGAGAAACTATTTAAGATGAGCGAGAAGGAGGAGGCAGCTCAGACTGCCCAAACTGCAACGCAGCCCCCCAAGCCTGTGGGATTTCTGGCTGTGTCCGTAGGCGAGGGTGTGAATGAGATATTTAAGAGCCTGGGCGTAGACCATATCATCGAGGGCGGTCAGACTATGAATCCCAGTACGGCGGATATTCTGGACGCTGTGGACCAGGTGAATGCAGAGACCATTTTCATCCTGCCCAACAACAAGAACATTATTCTGGCGGCCAATCAGGCGGCTGAGCTGATGACGGACAAGAACCTGCTGGTGATCCCTACCAAGACGATTCCCCAGGGTATCACAGCGGTTATCAACTATGTGCCGGAGCTGTCGGTGGAGGACAACGAGGCCACCATGATGCAGGAGATTGGCAATGTCAAGACAGGTCAGGTGACCTATGCCGTGCGGGATACAGTGATCGACGACAAGGAGATCAAACAGGACGACTACATGGGTATCGGCGATGCGGGTATTCTGTCTGTGGGACGGGATATGCTACAGGTCACCCGGGAGATGGTGGACGCCATGGTGGATGAATCCAGCGAGTTGATCAGTATTTATTACGGCAGCGATGTGCAGGAGGAGGACGCCCAGAAACTGCGTGAGGAACTGGCAGAGTCCTATGAGGACTGCGATATTGAACTACAGTACGGCGGACAGCCTATTTACTATTATGTAATTTCAGTGGAATAAGTAAGATGTAGGGCGGGAGCTGGAGGCTGCCCGCCCTTTTTTCAGCTTTATGGAGCAGGAGGAGCATCATGGATGACGCCACTTCCATTCTGGAGCTAAAGGGAATCGGTGAAAAATCCCAGAAATTGTTTGCCAGGGTAAATATCAGAACGGTGGGGGAATTGCTGCATTATTATCCCAGAGACTATGAGACCTTTCAGGAACCGGTACCCATAGTCCAGGCCAAGGCGGGGGATATCTGCGCCATCTCAGCCACGGTCTGCGGCACGGTGAATGTGAAAAAGGTACGGAGTCTCACCATATTGAATGTATTGGTTCGGGATTCTTCCGGGGGTATGCAGTTGACTTTCTTTAACATGCCTTTTTTGAAAAATGTGTTAAAACCCGGCAGCAGCCACATTTTTCGGGGCAGAATACAGGCCAGAGGACCGGCTCTTATCATGGAGCAGCCCCGGCTGTATAAGCAGGAGGAGTACGGCAGGTATCTGGCTTTCATACAGCCCCGCTACGCACTGACCAAGGGCCTGACCAACCAGGCGGTGCAGAAGGCGGTAAAGCAAGCGCTGACCTATTACGCCTTTGGAGAGGACCCCTATCCGGAGCAGTTTCGCAGAGAGTACGATCTGATGGACCGCCAAGAGGCCTTAAGCAACATGCATTTTCCCACCTGTTATGAAGAGCTGGTGAAAGCCCGCCGACGGGTGGTGTTCGAGGAGTTTTTTTCCTTTTTGTTTTTCCTTAGGGAAAACAAGGATCAGAGCAGATTGCTGGAGAATGAGTACCGCATGATTGAGACGGCGGATACGGGGCGGCTGCTGGAACAGCTTCCGTATCGGCTGACGAGGGCGCAGTCCAGAGCCTGGGAGGAAGTCTGTCAGGATATGTGTTCTCCCTGGTGCATGAACCGACTGGTGCAGGGAGATGTGGGTTCCGGCAAAACGATCATCGCGGTGTTGGCACTGCTCATGTGCGCCGCCAACGGGTATCAGGGGGCGATGATGGCTCCCACGGAGGTGCTGGCGGCGCAGCACTACGAGGGCATCTGCGAGTATGCGGAAAAATATCACGCGGCTCTAAAGCCCATTCTTCTGGTGGGCAGTATGACTGCAAAGGAAAAGAGGGAGGCCTATGAAAAGATTGCCTCAGGTGAGGTCAATCTGGTGGTGGGCACTCATGCGGTCATTCAGGATAAGGTACGTTTTCAGCGCCTGGCGCTGGTGGTCACGGACGAGCAGCATCGCTTTGGGGTGCGCCAGCGGGAGATTCTGGCCGAGAAGGGCTGCAATCCCCATGTGCTGGTTATGAGCGCGACTCCCATCCCCAGAACCCTGGCCATCATCCTGTACGGGGATCTGCAGGTATCTGTCATCGACGAGCTGCCAGTGGGCCGTCTCCCCATAAAAAACTGCGTGGTGGGCACCTCCTACCGTCCCCAGGCCTACCGATTTATTGAGAAGGAAGTCAGGGACGGACGTCAGGCGTATGTGATCTGCCCCATGGTGGAAGAGGGGGAGATGGACGAACTGGAAAATGTGATGGACTATGCGGAGAAACTCCGGAGCGCGCTGCCTGCTGATATTCAGGTGGCCACCCTGCATGGCAAGATGCGGCCAGCGGACAAAAACCGCATTATGGAGGAGTACGCGGCTCACAATATCGATGTGTTGGTGTCCACCACCGTGATCGAGGTAGGAATCAATGTGCCCAACGCCACGGTGATGATGGTTGAGAACGCGGAGCGTTTCGGGTTGGCGCAGCTCCACCAGCTCAGAGGCCGGGTGGGCCGGGGCAGGCACCAGAGCTATTGTATTTTTGTCAGCGCCCAGGACAACAAGGAAACCATGGAGAGGCTGGACATCCTGAACCGCTCCAACGACGGTTTCTTCATCGCCTCGGAGGACTTGAAACTCCGTGGGCCGGGGGACCTCTTTGGCATTAGACAGAGCGGGGCGTTCGCCTTTCGTATGGGAGATATCTATACGGACGCGGAGATACTCAGGCAGGCAAGTCAGGCCGTAGAGCAGGTAAGAGCGGTCCAGGGGGGACAATATGAACGGCTTGTGGAATATTTACGCAATCAGAGTCAGCTACAGGTTGACTTTAGAACCATTTAAGAGTATACTTTTTGTAATATGCTAATTTATATTATATCCTAGGAGAGGAATGGATAAATCAATGTCAAAGGTTGCCATTATCACAGATAGCAATAGTGGAATTACACAGTCACAGGCCAAGGAACTGGGCATTTTTGTGCTGCCTATGCCTTTCTTTATCAATGAAGAGACTTATTTTGAGGATATCAGTCTTACACAGGAGCAGTTTTATGAGATGCTTAAGGGGGGCGCGGAGATTCATACCAGTCAGCCGTCGCCGGACTCCGTGATGCAACTGTGGGACGAGGTGCTGAAGGAGTATGACGAGATTGTGCATATTCCCATGAGCAGTGGTCTTTCCAGTTCCTGCCAGAGCGCCATTATGCTGGCTCAGGAATATGAGGGCAAGGTGCAGGTGGTAAACAATCAGCGGATTTCCGTGACCCAGAGACAGTCGGCTTTGGACGCCAAACTCCTGGCATCCAAGGGAATGAGCGCACTGGAGATTAAGAACTTTCTGGAGGAGGACAAGTTCAACAGCAGTATATATATTATGCTGGATACCCTGTACTATCTGAAAAAGGGCGGCCGCATTACCCCGGCCGCGGCCGCGCTGGGCACCCTGCTGAAATTAAAGCCCGTGCTCCAGATTCAGGGAGAGAAACTGGATGCTTTCGCGAAAGCGCGCACCACCAATCAGGGAAAATCCATTATGATTAATGCCATTAAGAAAGACATTGAGACCCGATTTGGCGGCATGACCGAGGATAAACATATCTGGCTGCAAATCGCCCACACCGCCAATGCGGAGGCGGCCGAGGCATATAAGGCCGAGATTTTGGAGCAGTTCCCGGGATATGATATCCATATTGATCCTCTGTCCCTGAGTGTGGCCTGCCATATTGGTCCCGGAGCTCTGGCGTTTGCCTGCTGTAGGAAGATAGAAGTATAAGCTATAATAAACTAAGGAAATCCTGTAGCCGTAAGTGGTTGCAGGATTTCTTGCATAATAAAAATAATTATCGCAAATATGGTAGTTTTTTCTTTCCTTGCCACAAAATGTATGCTATAATATCTGTGGCAAGAAAATACGGATGCAGGAGAAAATGCACAAAGCCGTCGCGACAGAATGTTCTGACGGGATTGTGTGTGTTTTTTGTATTTACAGATATTGCAATATATGGGAGAGAGGGAATTTTAAAAATATGGCAAAAGCAAACAATTATGGAGCAGACAGCATAACGGTTTTAGAGGGTTTGGAGGCTGTGCGCAAGCGTCCGGGCATGTATATAGGCAGCGTATCTACCAAGGGATTGAATCATCTGATTTATGAGATCGTTGACAACTCTGTGGATGAACATTTGGCGGGCTATTGCGACACGATACGGGTGACGTTGGAGGCCGACGGCTCCGCCACCGTCACCGACAATGGGAGAGGCATTCCCGTGGGGATGCACGAAAAGGGAATCAGCGCGGAGCGGCTGGTGTTTACTACATTGCATGCGGGAGGTAAGTTTGACAACAATGCCTACAAGACCAGCGGCGGACTTCACGGCGTGGGTTCATCAGTAGTCAACGCTCTGTCCAATCGGCTGACTGTCACTGTCAAGGTAGGCGGCTGTGTCTATCGTGACCAGTATGAGAAGGGCCTGCCTGTGACGGAGCTGGAGAACGGTCTGTTGCCGATTATCGGCAAGACCAGAGAGACGGGAACCACGATCAATTTTTTGCCGGACGATACGATCTTTGACAAGACCCGTTTCAAGGAGGACGACGTCAAGAGCCGTCTCCATGAGACCGCTTATCTGAATCCGGAGTTGACCATCATTTTTGAGGACAAGCGCAAGGAGGAGCCGGAGCAGGTCACCTTTCATGAGCCAGAGGGTATCACAGGGTTTATCAAGGACATGAACAAGGGGGATGAACCTGTTCATGATTGCATTTACTTTAAGGGAGAGTCCGAGGATATCGTAGTGGAGGTGGCTTTTCAGTATGTGAATGAGTTTCATGAGAATGTACTGGGATTCTGCAACAATATCTACAACTCCGAGGGCGGCACGCATCTGACAGGGTTTAAGACCCAGTTTACCAATGTGATCAACACCTATGCCCGAGAGCTGGGAATTTTGAAGGAAAAGGATGTGAATTTTACCGGCGCGGATGTGCGAAACGGCATGACGGCGGTGGTGTCCATCAAGCATCCCGATCCCCGTTTTGAGGGACAGACCAAGACCAAGCTGGACAATCAGGACGCCGCCAAGGTGGTGGCAAAGATTACCGGAGAGGAGATTGTCCGATACTTTGACCGCAATCTGGAGGTATTGAAAAATATTATTGGCTGTGCGGAGAAAGCGGCCAAGATTCGCAAGACGGAGGAGAAGGCCAAGACCAACATGCTGACCAAGCAGAAGTTTTCCTTTGACTCCAACGGTAAGCTGGCCAACTGCGAGTCCAAGGACCCCTCCAAATGTGAGATTTTCATTGTGGAGGGAGATTCCGCAGGGGGCAGCGCCAAAACTGCCCGGGACCGCAGTTTCCAGGCGATTCTGCCCATTCGGGGCAAGATTTTGAATGTGGAGAAGGCCAGCATTGACAAGGTGTTGGCCAACGCGGAGATCAAGACCATGATCAATGCTTTTGGCTGCGGGTTTTCCGAGGGGTACGGCAATGACTTTGATATCACCAAGCTTCGCTATGACAAGATTATCATTATGGCGGATGCGGACGTGGACGGCGCCCATATCTCCATGCTGCTGCTGACGCTGTTTTACCGCTTTATGCCGGAGCTGATCTATGAGGGACATGTGTATATCGCCATGCCGCCTTTGTACAAGGCTATGCCCTCCAAGGGCAAAGAGGAGTACCTCTATGATGATAAGGCGCTGGAGAGGTATCGTAAGAGTCACAAAGGGCCCTTTACGCTGCAGCGGTACAAGGGTCTGGGTGAGATGGACGCCCAGCAGCTTTGGGAGACCACGCTGGATCCCGCCACACGGTTGATGAAACGAGTGGAGATCGAGGATGCGCGGCTGGCAACGGATTTGACCAGCACACTGATGGGTACAGATGTGCCGCCGCGGAGGGCATTTATTTATGACCATGCTACGGATGCGGAGCTGGATTACAACGCGTAGAGCAATCTCCCGGGTTATAGCGGTTTCGCCCCGGGTGGGGTATATGCCCTTGCTGCGGCCGTTGTATGACAAAAAATATTATGATCCTGAGTTTGGACTGATCGAAGAGGGCAGGTTTTTGGAGGTACGGGCTGATGAACGATAGCAGTATTATAGAGAATAACAGAAACTATTGGAATGACCATGCGGATTTGTGGTTTGGTACCACGGCGCTGCCGGAGTATGGGGTCAGGTTTGCAACGGAGGACGATCTGCATTTATTCGGTGATGTATCGGGGAAGAAAATGTTGGAAATCTGCTGCGGCAGCGGACATTCTTTGAAATATCATGCAGACCGTGGCGCGGGAGAATTGTGGGGACTGGATCTGTCCCAGGAGCAGCTTGAAAACGCAAGGGCTTATCTGGCGGAGAACGGTTACAGCGCCAGGCTGATCTGTTCGCCTATGGAAATGGAGGCCGGGATTCCTCATGACTATTTTGATTATGTCTATTCTATCTATGGGATTGGCTGGACTACAGATCTGGAGGGGACTTTCCGACGCATCGCCACTTATCTGAAGAAGGATGGCACTTTTATCTTTAGCTGGCATCACACATTACATTACTGTGTGGCATGGTCCTGTGAGGAACGCAGGGAAGTGATAGAGGATGACAAGTTGGTCTTTCATAAGAGTTATTTTGATGAATCTTACTTTAAGATGCCGGTTCATGACAGTGAAATTATTCTCTGTAACAGGAAGATATCCACCTATGTGAACGCATTGGCGAAAGCGGGTTTTGTGATCGAGCAGATGGTGGAGCAGAACAGTCGGGAGGTCTGGGAGAAGGGGGCAGAGGCTGACAGCAAATCTTTAAAGGCCAGGATGGTTCCCATTTCGGTCTGCTTTAAGGCCAGAAAGTTGTAAAAACAGGAGGAACAGACATGGCATCCAGGATCATACATTTGGCGATAACAGATATACTGGCCGGGAGATACACGTTTCATGACCTGAATCGGCTGAAAATAGGCGCGACGCTGCCGGATGCAGCGGCTGCGGGAACAAATACGGAGGGAAGCCATCTGAAGATTCAGATACGCGGCCGGGTATACCTGTCTGCGCACAAAAGAGTATTCCCTGCCAAATAGGAAAAAATTATTGCAGATAGATTTTGAGATGAACAGGATGGTTTAAATGACTGAGTTTATTAAAAGGTGGAGAGCGCTGCTTTCTCTGCTGTGCTGTGGTTTGATGTTACTGACAGGATGTGGAGCGCCGCAGGTCGAAAGCGTGGAACAGTTACGAGAGCAGCCGCAGGGATGGAATGAAGATGAACTGCGAGAGAAGGAGCCACAGGGACAGAGTTTGGAACAGCCACAGACGACTCAGGAGCCGGATATAGATCATCTGCTCTGGGAAAGGGACTCGGAATACGTTTTGGAGCAGGTTGCCCGGCAAGAGGAGGCGTTGGACGCATATAAAATGCTGCTTGATAGACTTGCCGGTGAACGGGATGCAGTGCCCTTTACCTTGATCTATCTGGACGGAGACAGTGTCCCGGAATTGGCGGTCATCAATGTGCACCTTGCGGAGATTTATACTTATGATCATGGTGAGGCAGTGCTGGTGGGAAATTACGGCATAACACCGGAGGGAACTACCGCCTATCGGGAAAAAGAGGGAATCATTTTCAGCGAGTACCGCAGCAGCGGCGGCGTATTGCGTGTACATCAGGTAAACGGAACAGAGGACAGGGTTCTTCAGACGTTTAAGTGGGGTTGGTACGATAAGGACGGCAGGGAAAGTGATTTTCCGGTATATGAAATAGACGATGCGGAGGTATCGCAGGCACACTATGACGAAAAACTGCGGGAATGGGGAGAGGGCGCCGCTTATAAGGCGCTGAGGGAGGATACCTGCGTACTCATGCAGAAGGATATGAATATCAACGAGATCCTTCGGAATAGATTACAAACCCTGATCCTGACCCAGTATGAAACCTTGAAAAGAAATGTGTTGATCAAATCCGGCCTGGAAAAAGATGCCATTCTGTATATGGATTATGACGACTTTGACGGAGACGGCGTGTACGAGGCATTTGTGTTCTGTGGAAAAAGTTACGATAATTATGGAGTCACAGGCTATAGCGGCGCTTTCTGGTTTGCGGGGGCAGACAGTTGTGTCTGTCTGCCGGATAGATACGGATACCGTAAGATAGACGGACAGATGGTCTTTGAAGTATTAGGACACAGACAGAAGTATCTTTATTATGATTCCGACTATAGTGTTACCGCCGATATAAGCGGCATCTGGACAGTGGAAAACGGGGAGCCAGTGGAGGTGAGCCTGCCCCAGAGCGGACAGGTGGTTTATAGAGGCCGGCCCTTTGAATTTGAATTGTGGGTAGACGGATATAACAATTATTATGCTCTGCCCACAGAAGAACAGAAACGCAGCGAGGATTGGGAACCGGGTGACATGTGGTTTGGACATACCTGGCGGCCGTATTTTTATCATTATCACCGGGAAGAGGGAGATGACGGGATCGGGGAGCTTGTGAAAGATGAAGGAGAGGATATCTCCGGGGAAGAGCTGGAGCGCCTCTGCGGATTTGATCTCGCCGGAGAGGTAGAGGCGGAGGGCTATGAGGTGACTGCTATCGTCAGATGGAAACCCAGCGATATCGTGACAGTCAACTACACGATCCCAGCGGACGAGGAGGATGCTTTTTCCGTGATAACCTATGAAAATATCATCTGGGACTGCACGGCCGGGGATTACTGGAGACGGGAGGAACGGGGCGTGACCTCCTGGAAGAATGCCGGAGTGGGCGGTAGCATATAGAAACATGGATTCGCACAGGAAGGACTGCTCCACGGCTTTTTTCTTAAAGTGATTTCAGACAGACATTCCTTATATGAAAGCCAATTTGATTGCGGCGCTGCTTTTTGGATTATGGCATTTTGTTATGCTTCTCAGGGGCTTTATAAACGGAGAGCTGGGGGTTAGTCAAATTATCGGCGAGTTAAAAAAACATCATAAACGTAAGGAGCTTTTATATGAAAACAGAAGTCAGCAGAGAACTGCCGGACGCGGCGGTACAGATCCGCCAAAAGGTCTTCGTGGAGGAACAGGGCTTTTGCGATGAGATAGACGAGACGGATGGCAGGGCAGAGCATTTTGTGGTATATCAGGAGGAATCCCTGCCTGTGGCGACCTGCCGGGTATTTTGGGACAATGAGATGCGGGGATATGTGGTGGGAAGATTTGCGGTGCTGCCTGAGTACCGCCGCCAGTCCGTCGGGGCGTTTATGATGGAAGAAGTGGAAAAGCATGTGCGGAAAAAGGGAGGCAAAAGCATAATCCTGCATGCCCAGTGTCCGGTAAGCGGATTCTATCAGAAACTGGGGTTTGTGCAGTACGGTGATGTGGAGGATGTGCAGGGGTGTCCTCATATATGGATGAAGAAGGAGCTTTTGCCCAAACCGGCAAAACTGATCATTCTGCGGGGCAACTCCGGCAGTGGCAAAAGCTCCGCCGCCCGGGAATTGCAGCAGAAATTTGGGAGGGGGACGCTGATCATCCCACAGGATACGGTGCGCAGGGAAATGCTGTATGCCAGAGACGGCGCGGATACCAAGGCGCTCCCCCTGCTGATCGACCTGCTTGAATATGGAAAAAAGACCTGCGAGGTTACAATCCTGGAGGGAATATTATACTCCGAATGGTACAGGCCGCTGTTCCAGAGGGCGCTGGAGGAATACGGGCAGGAGAACATATACGCTTATTATTATGATCTGCCCTTTGAGGAAACCCTGCGCAGACACGCCACAAAACCCATCCGATCTAAGTTTGGGGAGGAGGCTATGCGCAGATGGTGGAATGAGAAGGATTTTATCGGCATTATTCCAGAAGAGATATTGCGGGAGGACATAAGTTTGTCCGACGCGGTGGAAAGAATCTATCAGGCTGTGGCAGGCACGGAAATTTAGTATTTTCTGTTTGTGAATGAGTGGCCCATGTGTTATAATCTTTATGTTTGGAGGGGCGGAGAATGGTTTTGCTGGTCATTGATACGCAAAAAGGAATAACAGATGGGCGCTTATACGCATTTGAAAGATTTAAGAACAACGTCAGGCTGCTGATCTCCCAGGCCAGGGAAAACGGAGTGGAGGTCATATATGTCAGGCATGACGACGGCCCCGGCACAGGTTTTTCCGTAGGAGATGAGGAGTTTGAGATATATGAGGAGTTTGCGCCCACAGGAGACGAGCGCGTTTTTGACAAGACGGTAAACAGTGCTCTTCACAGCTCCACAGGTCTGGCAGACTATCTGGCGGCTAAGAATGAGAGACAACTTATGATAGTGGGTCTGCAGACCAACTTTTGCATAGATGCCACGATCAAGAGCGGCTTTGACCTCGGATATGAAATATTTGTGCCGAAATATGCCAACTCCACCTTTGACAACGATTATATGAAAAGAGATGTATGTTATCACTATTACAATGATTTTATCTGGCATCAGAGATATGCGCAGTGTATTACAATGGCAGAGGCTATGGACAGACTCGGAAAATGAGAAAGGATGCTTAAGATGAAATTAAATAAATTCGATTACAAAAAACTGCGGTTGCCTGTTATTTTTATTATTTTATTGATTATAACGATTTCTTTATACCAGAAAGCGTTTAACGTGGACAAGGAGGCATTGGGGACTGATGTTTATGTGCGGGTTACTGACATTAAAATAAAATCCGGAGGATTGGATTCCGGCAAATTGATCGTTACCGTTTCCTATCAGGGGGAGGAGTACAGATTGTACGGGGTTCCCAGCAGCGCCCATTTTGTTATGAAAAACAGTAAAAATTTCCGGAGTTCAATTAGTGCAAAGCTGTATAATGGCAAACTATATTATGATGCAGCAAGCATTAATCTTTTGGCAGATAAATTATACTATGCTTTTTTGGGGGCAACCGTTTTGGTTCTTGGCGCTATGTACCTGCAATGGAGAGAAAAGCAGTAGGCAGGGATAAACCGGAGCAGGTGTTAAGGCAGATGGAGATGGAGATGGGAGTTGTATTATAAATGGGAATCTATTTAAATCCAAGAAATGACGGTTTTAAGGAATCTATCCGATCAGAGATATATGTGGACAAGACAGAGTTGATCAAATGCACAAACAGATACCTGGATACGGAACAAAAATATATCTGTGTCAGCAGACCGCGACGTTTTGGAAAATCCATGGCGCTTAAAATGCTGGCCGCCTATTACAGTCTGGGATGTGACTCAAGGGAACTTTTTTCGGGGCTTAAGATCGCTGAAGATGTTTCTTTTTATGAAAATCTGAACCAATATGATGTGATCTTTTTGAATATGCAGCAGTTTCTGCTCGGTGCCAAAAATCAGAAATTGACAGAGTATCTTGAGAAAGAGGTTCTCGAAGAACTGCTGTATGAATACGGAACTTGTATTAAGAGGACAGATATCGGACTGGCCGATGCGCTCAGAAGGATTTATGCAAATACAGGAAAGAAATTTATTTTTCTGTTCGATGAATGGGACTGCATAATGCGGGAACGGCAGGAATCGGAAAGTCTACAGAAACAGTATCTTGATTTCCTGCGTAATCTCCTGAAGGATCAGCCTTATGTGGCGCTTGCCTATATGACGGGGATACTTCCTGTAAAAAAATATGGGCAGCATTCCGCGCTGAATATGTTTTGGGAATATTCCATGACGGATCAGGGGATTTTTGAACAATATACCGGATTTACGGAAAGGGAAGTAAAGGAACTCTGCCAGCGGTATGATCTGGATTTTGCGGAGGCAGGAAGTTGGTATGACGGTTATCAATTTATGGAGTATAAGCATATATATAACCCTAAATCCGTGGTGGAGGCGATGCACCGCCGGAGCTTTTCCAATTACTGGACATCCACCGAAACCTATGAGGCGCTGAAAATCTATATGGATATGGATTATGACGGGCTGCGTTCAGACATTGTCAGAATGCTGGGAGGTGAACGTGTCAAAGTTAATACCCAGAGCTTTCAGAATGATATGCAGACATTTAAGACCAAGGATGATGTGCTGACGTTGCTGATTCATTTAGGTTATCTGGGCTATAATGCCGGGGCGAAGGAAACCTTTATTCCCAACAGAGAGGTTGCGGGAGAGTTTGAAAACGCTATGAGCGTGGGTGGATGGCCGGAGGTCATGCGGGTTCTGAAGTCCTCTGAAAAACTGCTGGAGGATACCCTGCGCTGTAATGCGGAGGGCGTGGCAGAGGGGCTTGACAGGGCGCATACAGAGGTGGCATCCATATTGACATACAATGATGAGAACTCTTTGGGGTGCGCTATCGGCCTTGCCTATTACAGTGCCAGAAAAGATTACAAGATGATACGGGAACTGCCTGCGGGGAGAGGTTTTGCGGATGTGGTATTCCTGCCGTTGCCTTTCAGTAACAAACCAGCCTTAGTGGTGGAGTTAAAATATGACAAATCTGCCGATACGGCTCTGCGGCAGATCAAGGACAGACGCTATGCCCAGGCTCTGGAAGGGTATGTGGGAGAAGTAGTGTTGGTGGGAGTGAATTATGACAGGGATAGTAAAGACAAACCCCACAGTTGTGTGATAGAAAGAGTTCAAATAATAACGGATTAGGAGATAACTCATATGGAGCAAGGTTTTTTACAGCAGGAAGCCAAAAAAGGATTTCAAAAGATTCGCAAACTATATCTTATTTTGTCGGTCATATTTGCGGTCTTTACAGTAGGACTTGGGTATGTGATCGCCAGGGACCCAGACGGTTTAAGCGATTACCGGACCCAAAAGATCGTGATCTGTCTGTTTGCGTTTACCTGCCTTATGCTGGTCTGCGTGGTGCTGGGCCTGGTTTTCTCGGCGCGGGCGGCTGCCGACGCCAGCAAGAGCCTGTCGCTGCCGTTTAAGGAACGGACGAGGGAACAGGCGGCGGAGATCATTGACCGGGAGATCGACGAAGGGAAGACCCAGGTGGACGAGTATGTCGAGAAAATCTCCCAGGGCAAGACGCCCCAGGGAGCGAGAGTTCTTTTGCTCCCTTCCTATCTGCTGCACTGCAACGGCATGGGACACACCCTGGCGATCCCCCGGGATAAGATATACTGGATATGTCCCCAGGTGGGCCGCAGAGGACAGTCCTCCTTTATTGTCCGGCTGCTGATCTTCACGGAGCTTAAAACCTTTTATGTGGACGGAACGGACGTGGATCATGTGGGGGAGATCGCGGATAAGCTGTATCAGTACATACCCAATGTCTTTGGCAGGTATGACCCGTTGACACTGCCCTATGAGTTGGACGCGCTCTTTTCCAAAAACCGGGCGGAGTTTGTGCGGCTCTATGAGAGTGAAAAAGAAAACCAGCTATATCAAAATGAGGAAAAATAGAAAAAATGGAAGACAACAGCAGAATCATCAGAACAGAATACTCGGAGGAAATGCAGAAGTCCTTTATCGACTACGCCATGAGCGTCATCATCGCCCGGGCGCTGCCGGATGTGCGGGACGGCCTTAAGCCCGTGCAGCGCAGAACCCTTTACGATATGCATGAGCTGGGCATACGATATGACAGACCCTACCGTAAAAGCGCCCGTATCGTCGGTGATACCATGGGTAAATATCATCCCCACGGCGACAGCTCCATCTATGACTCCCTGGTGGTTATGAGCCAGGATTTCAAGAAGGGGATGCCCCTTATTGACGGTCACGGCAACTTCGGCAATATCGAGGGAGACGGGGCCGCTGCCATGCGTTATACGGAGGCCAGGCTCCAAAAGATCACCCAGGAGGCGTTTCTGGCGGACTTGGATAAAGACGTGGTGGATTTCATGCCCAACTTTGACGAGACTGAAAAGGAGCCTACGGTGCTGCCGGTGAAAATCCCCAACTTCCTGGTAAACGGCTCCGAGGGCATTGCCGTGGGCATGGCCACCAGCACCCCCCCTCACAATCTGGGGGAGGTTATAGACGCTATGAAGGCTTATATGCTGGATGAAAATATTACCACAAAGGAGCTGATGCGTCATATCAAGGGACCGGATTTCCCCACAGGGGGTATCGTGACCAACAAGGACGAGCTGCTGGAAATCTACGAGACCGGAACGGGCAAGATCAAGATACGAGGTAAAGTAGAGTATGAGAAATCCAAGGGTGGCAAGACCAATGTGGTCATCACCGAGATTCCCTACCCTATGATTGGCATGAATATCTCCAAATTCCTGCAGGATGTGGCAGCTTTGGCGGAGAGCAAGAAAACCCAGGACATTGTGGATATCTCCAACCAGTCCTCCAAGGAGGGAATCCGTATCGTCATTGAGCTGCGCAGGGATGCGGACCCGGAGAATTTCGTAAATCTGCTGTACAAAAAGACCCGCCTGGAGGATACCTTTGGCGTCAATATGCTGGCGATCTATAACGGCAGGCCGGAGACTATGGGGCTGAAAGCAGTTCTCAAGGCCGTGGTTGATTTTCAATATGAGGTGGCCACCCGCAAGTACACCAATCTGCTGGCCAGGGAGATGGACCGCAAGGAGGTGCAGGAGGGCCTGATCAAGGCCTGCAATGTGATCGACTTGATCATTGAGATACTGCGAGGCTCCAAGGACCGGAACATGGCCAAGGAATGTCTGGTAAACGGCAAGGTGGACGGCATTAAATTCAAGTCCAAGGAGTCCAAGATTATGGCGACCCAGTTGATGTTTTCCGAAAAGCAGGCAAACGCCATTCTGGAGATGCGGCTGTATAAGCTGATCGGCCTGGAGATTGAGGCCTTAATCAATGAACATGAGGAAACCATGGCAAATATCTACCGCTATGAGGATATTCTGGCCCGCAGAGATTCCATGGCCCAGGTCATCATGAACGAGCTGGAGGAGATTAAGCGTGAATACGGACGCAAACGCCGCACTGCCATTGAGAACGCCCAGGAGGCCGTCTACAGGGAAAAAGAGATCGAAGAGATGGAGATTATGTTCCTGATGGACCGTTTTGGCTATGCCAAGACCATCGATATGGCCACCTACGAGCGCAACCGGGATGCGGCGGACGCTGAGAACAAGTATATTTTCAAGTGCAAGAACACTGGAAAGGTATGCCTGTTCACAGATATCGGACAACTGCATACCATCAAGGTCATGGACCTGCCCTTCGGAAAGTTCCGGGACAAGGGTATCCCCATCGACAATGTGAGCAATTACAGTTCAGATAAGGAGCAGATTGTGTTCCTGACCAGTCAGACAGAGCTGAACCTGTGCCGGGTGCTGTTTGTGACGGCCCAGTCCATGATGAAGGTAGTGGACGGCGGCGAGTTCGATGTGAGCAAGCGCACCGTGGCGGCCACCAAGCTCCAGGAGGGGGACCATGTGGTCAGCATTGCCTGCCTCCATGAGCAGAAAAATATTGTCCTTCAGTCCAAGGAAGGATTTTTCCTGCGCTTTTCCATTGAGGAAATTCCAGAGAAGAAAAAGGGCGCCGTGGGCGTGAGAGGCATGAAGCTGGGCGAGAAGGATTTGGTTGAGAGCGTGTATTATATTCAGAACGCAGTGGAGGCGTCCATTCCCTACAAGAGCAGGAATCTGGTGCTGAACGGTCTGAAACTGGGCAAGAGAGATTCCAAAGGAGTAAAAGTCCGCGGGTAGTAAGGAGCATATTATGCGAGTGATAGCAGGCACGGCCAGGAGCCTTCCGTTAAAGGCTCCCCAGGGGCAGGAAACCCGGCCCACCACAGACAGAATCAAGGAGACTCTGTTTAATATTTTGCAGAACGACATTCCGGGCTGCGTGTTCGTGGATATGTTCAGCGGCAGCGGCGGCATTGGCATTGAGGCTCTGAGCAGGGGCGCGAAAAAAGCCTATTTCATCGAAAATGCCAAGGAACCGCTAAGCTGTATTGCCCACAATCTAAAATTTACCCGCTTTGAGGACCGAGCCGTCGTCCTGAAACAGGATGCCGTGGCGGCTCTGGCGGGCGTCCGGGAGGAGGAGGCAGACCTGATTTTCATGGACCCCCCCTATGGACAGGAGCATGAGAGGCGGGTGCTGGAGGCCCTGCGGAATATGCGGTATGTGACGGAGAATACGCTGATCGTGGTGGAGGCGTCTCTGGACACCCACATGGATTACGCGCGGGAGCTGGGTTTTTCCGTTGTCAGGGAAAAACTCTACAAGACCAACAAACATATTTTTATCAGAAAAGAGGTAAGTTCCATATGAAGAGAGCAGTGTATCCGGGCAGCTTTGATCCCATGACCTTCGGACATCTGGATATAGTCAAGAGAGCGGCGTCCATGTTTGACGAACTGACGGTGGCCGTTTTGAATAATACGCAAAAGACACCATTGTTTTCTGTGGAAGAACGTGTTAATATATTAAAGGAGGCAACTAAGGATCTGCCCAATGTAAAAATTGACAGTTTCAGTGGATTGCTGATTGATTACTGCAGAGATAAGGGATTTCAGATTGCGGTCAGGGGACTGCGGGCTATCACGGACTTTGAGTATGAATTGCAGATCGCCCAGGCCAATCGCCAGATGTCCAAAGATGCGCTGGACACGATATTTTTGACTACCAGCCTGGAATATGCGTATCTGAGTTCTACCAGTGTGAAAGAATTCGCGAGTTTTAACGGGGATATAACGAAATGTGTTCCCGAATGGGAGGCGGAGCTTATCTATCAAAAATATGGTTACCGCTGACTGCACCACAAGGCGCAGGCAGGCTTGAGGGGATTCGGACACAAGTTGCTGCCGCGCGGGGGCACAGGGTAAAATGGAGGGTTACATGAGTAGCAGAATTGAACAGTTAATTGATGAAATCGAAGAGTATATTGACAGTTGTAAATATCAGCCTCTGTCCAGTACCAAGATCATCGTGAACAAGGAAGAGATCGATGAACTGCTGCGGGACCTGCGGATGAAGACGCCGGATGAAATCAAGCGGTATCAGAAGATTATCAGCAACAAGGAGGCGATCTTAAATGATGCCCGTGCCAAGGCGGAGGCACTGATCAATGAGGCAACGGTACATACCAATGAACTGATCAACGAGCATGAGATCATGCAGCAGGCCTACGCCCAAGCCAACGAGGTGGTGACCATGGCCTCCCAGCAGGCTCAGGAAATCCTGGACAACGCGACCATAGAGGCCAACAACGTGCGCGCCGCCGCTGTTCAGTATATGGACGATATGCTGGCCCATCTGGAGAACATTGTTTCCTCGGCGAGCCAGTCGGCCAGATCAGGCTACGAGAGTCTGATAGGCTCCATGAACCAGTACCGGGATATCATCCAGTCAAACAGAAGTGAACTGCATCCGGCGGATGAATATGAGGATGTGGTACTTCAGAATGTAGGGGATGCAGATGAGGAGCTTTAGGAGAATACAAAACCGGTTTCAAGGAGAAACCGGTTTTTATAAATTTATAATGACAGTGACTGTCATGCTGCTGATAGTGGTAATATTTGCCGCAGCGGCGCTGCCCGCAGAGGCGGCGTACTATTTTCGCCGCCAGGACGGGGAACTTGTGGTGGTGATAGACCCTGGACACGGCGGGGACAATGAGGGGACCAAGGAGAACGGATTCTGTGAGAAAGAGATGACCCTGACCACCGCTCTGGCGCTGTACGACAGACTGACCCAGTATGACGGTATAACTGTGTATCTGACCCGCAGCGACGATACAAAATTGAGCCTTGCCGACAGGGCCAGATTTGCCCAGAGCGTGGGGGCAGACTATCTGTTCAGCATCCACTATAACGCGTCAGAGAACCATGAGTTGTTCGGTTCGGAGGTGTGGGTGCCGCTGACCGCTCCCTACAATGCCTACGGCTATCAGTTCGGATGTACATTGCTCACGGCATTTCAGGAGAGAGGACTGTTTATACGGGGAGTAAAGACCCGCAAAAACGACAGGGGAACGGACTACTATGGGATTCTGCGGGAGTCGGTGGCGCTGGATATCCCAGCGATTCTCATTGAGCATTGCCATGTGGACGAAGTGAGGGATTATCCCTACTGTGACAGCAAGGAAAAACAGCAGGAGTTCGGCTATGCGGACGCGGATGCCATTGCCCGGTTTCTGGGACTGTCCAGCGAAAGTCTGGGAATTGACTACAGCGGGGAGCCGCAGGACCCTTTTCTCCAAAAGGTGTATGCTCTGGATACCAGCCAGGTGGTGACGTCTACCCTGCAGGATACTACAGCCCCGGAGATCTGCGAAATTGAGCGCGTATCGGAGGACTATGAGGGATTGGAGGCCGTAATTCAGGTTGCGGCGGCAGACTATGACAGCCCTCTAATGTATTATGCGTACAGTGTGGATGGGGGGCTGACCTATTCTCCCCGCCAGCCCTGGCCGGGCTGTAATACCCTGACCGGCGAGTATCAGGATGTGTTTCAGGTGGCGTTGGAAATTCCCGACGGGATCATACCTCGCATCTGTATAAAGGCCTACAACCAGTTTGAGCTGACGATGGAGAGCAATGTGCTGGAGGGATACACCGTTTTTCGCAGGCCGCCGGAGAGTGTGGAAACCATGGGTGATACTGCCTTATCGCAGTCATCTGCAGATTCTTCCGTGGAAAGCCAGCCAGCATCCTCCGGAGGATGGCTGGACAGCCGGGGAGAACCGAAGACAGAACCGCAGGAATATGGCGTAGGCATTCAGGACTTTATTCTGGTGAGCCTGCTGGCCGCCGCCGCGCTGGTGGCACTGATGCTGGTGATCCAGATACTGCGTTCCGCCCGGCAGTACAGAAGACATCACAGGAGGAAGAGATGAGGGAACAGACATTTCCAGGCCAGATAGTATAGGGCGGTCAGGGCAGTGAGCAGAAGCTTGTGAACCACATACTCCCCCAGCGGCAGATCCGTGCCACGAATCATGCTGTAGGTCTGGGCGATGCAGGAGAGACCTCCGAAGGGCAGAAGCAGCAGACTGTACAGAGGCATACGACGCCCCAGACGATGCAGCCCCCCGGTGATCTCCAGAAGCGGGGAGAGCAGCATATCTGCCCGGGGCAGGAGAAGATGGGGCACCAGATTCAGCAGATTGAACAGAATCATATAGCCGCACAGGCCAAGTATGCTCTGCAGCCCCGATTGTACCGCATCGTCCAGATGCTCCAGCAGATTGGCGGCTTGGAAGGAAAGGACGCTTTCCGTAGACTTTTCAGGAGAGGGCAGGCCTTTGAACAGGGTTCTGCGCAGAAATATCCCATAGAGCAGCGGCACTCCGTACATGCCCGCCACATAGGGCCAAGTCAATTTGCGTCCCAGCAGCGGCAGTACAAAGCCGCAGAGATAGGCGGGGCCGATGTTGTTGCAGAATGCCAGCAGGAACCGGGCCTCCTGCCGATTGATTTTCCCGTCCCGGTACAGTTGGGCCGCCACCCGCGCGCCCATGGGAAAACCGCACAGAAATCCCATGATCACCCCATAGTTTACCTCCGGACGACAGCGCAGCAGAGGCTTTAAGATCGGCTCAAAACATTTTCCCAGCCTGTGGGACAACCCCATGCGGATCATCAGCCCGGACAGAATCATAAAGGGCAGCAGAGAGGGAATCATCTTGGAGTACCACAGAAGAAATCCTTCCGCAGCGTAAACGGACGCCTCCGGGGCGTGGGTAAGAATCAGTGTAAACAACAGCAGAAAAAGTAGAGTATATGTCACGGCAAAGCTTTTCCTTTTTCATGTTTCGATAATATATATGCTGGAATCTTCAGGGAAGAACCCGGCATATGCAGACAAAGAGAACTTTTGCACACATGTGCGGCGAGAGGACAAACAGGGTTATGATACGACTGGACAAGCTGCTGGCGGACGCTGGAACAGGCACCCGCAGCCAGGTAAAGGAATATATCCGCAAAGGGCTGGTCACAATAGACGGGCAGGTCTGTAAAAAGCCGGAGCAGAAACTGGGTGGTCAGGAGCAGATATACTGCCAGGGACGGCCGGTGGACTATGCCCGCTACCGCTATTACATGCTGCACAAGCCCAGCGGCGTGATAACCGCCACAGAGGACTCGCGGGAGCGGACCGTGATGGAGCTGCTTAGGGGCGTCAACACGGCGAACATCGCGCCGGTGGGGCGGCTCGACAAGGACACGGAGGGACTATTGTTGTTGACCAATGACGGTGAGCTGGCCCACCGCCTCCTTTCCCCCAGATATCATGTGGACAAATGCTATCTGGTTCGCACGGCCCATCCTGTGGGGGCGGAGGCGCTGGAGGCGCTGGAACAGGGAGTGGACATCGGAGACGAAAAACCCACGCTGCCCGCAAAGGCACAGATCAATTCTCAGGGAGAGCTGCTGCTCACAATCCGGGAGGGACGGTATCATCAGGTAAAGCGGATGCTGCGGGCCGTGAACAATGAGGTTCTGTATCTGAAACGGCTTTCCTTTGGCCGCCTGACTTTGCCGGAAGATTTAAACCCCGGCGAATTTCGCCCTCTGACAGACGAGGAACAGGAGAAACTGCGACATGATTTTTCAGGATAAAAAAGCTTTTCTGTTTGACCTGGACGGCACCCTGGTGGACTCCATGTGGATATGGGAGAGCATAGACATTGAATATCTGGCCCGCTTTGGCCTGGAGCTGCCGGATAATCTCCAGGCCAGCATAGAGGGCATGAGCTTTTCGGAGACGGCGCTATATTTCAAAGAGCGCTTTTCCATACCGGATTCGCTGGAGGAGATGAAGGCCGACTGGAATCGCATGGCCTGGGAAAAATATACCCGGGAGGTGCCGCCAAAGCCTGGAATCCGGGAGTTTTTGACCTATCACCGGGGCAGGGGTGTGAAGATGGCGGTTGCCACCAGCAACTCACGGGAACTGGCAGAGGCGGTGCTGGCTGTCCATGGCCTGACGGAGCTTTTTGACACGGTCGTCACTGGCTGCGAGGTGGCCCACGGGAAACCCTGGCCGGATATCTATCTGGAGGCAGCGTCGAGACTGGGCGTATCCGTCGGGGAATGCCTGGTGTTTGAGGACGTTGTGGCCGGCATTCAGGCGGGCAGAAACGCGGGAATGAAGGTTGCCGCGGTTGAGGACACCTACTCCTTGCATCAGAGCCAGATGAAACGAGAGCTGGCGGATTACTATGTCACCGATTACAATCTGCTGCTGGCGGATGAAAAGGGAGGGGCGCACCATGTGGAGTGAAGCATTTTTACCCATATGCAGACAGGACATGACAGACCGAGGGATAGAGCAGTTAGATTTTGTCTATGTAATCGGTGACGCCTATGTGGACCATCCCTCCTTCGGTCACGCCATTATCAGCAGAGTGCTGGAAACCCACGGATACAGTGTGGGCATTATCTCCCAGCCGGACTGGAAGGATGAGGAGAGCATACAGATACTGGGACGGCCCCGGCTGGCCTTCCTGATCTCCGCCGGCAATATGGACAGTTGTGTCAATCATTATTCCGTGTCAAAAAAAAGGCGGGGCAGCGACGCATACACTCCCGGCGGCGTCATGGGAAAACGGCCTGACCACGCCACGGTGGTGTACGGCAATCTGATCCGCAAAAGCTACCGGGACGTGCCGATAATCATCGGCGGCATCGAAGCCAGCCTGCGGCGTATGGCTCACTATGACTACTGGACGGACAGCTTTAAGCGCTCTGTTTTGCTGGATAGCCAAGCGGACCTGATCTCCTATGGCATGGGCGAAAAGTCCATCGTGGAGATTGCGGACGCCTTAGACAGCGGCATCGCGGTAAAGGATATCACTTTCATTCCGGGAACCGTGTATAAAACGAAGGATATCAGCGGTCTGCACGACTGTATCCGGCTGCCCTCCTATGAGGAGATGAAAGCGGACAAGACCGCCTATGCCCGCAGCTTTGGCATACAGCATAGCAACACGGATTTTGTGAACGGCAAAATTCTGGCGGAAGCCTATCCCGGAGGAAACTATGTGGTGCAGAATCCGCCCCAGCCGCCCCTGACCATGCAGGAGATGGATGATGTGTACGCGCTGCCCTACGCCCGCACCTATCACCCCTCTTATGAAAAACTGGGAGGTGTGCCCGCCATCGCGGAGATTAAGTTTTCCCTGATCAGCAACCGGGGATGCTTTGGAGGCTGTAGTTTTTGCGCCCTCACCTTTCATCAGGGCCGCACTATACAGGCAAGGAGCCATGAGTCCATTTTGGAGGAGGCCAGATTGTTGACTCAGGAGCCGGATTTTAAGGGCTATATCCATGATGTGGGCGGTCCCACCGCCAACTTCCGGCGCCCCTCCTGCCAGAAACAGCTAACCCAGGGAGTGTGCCGAAACAAGCAGTGTCTGTTTCCCAGGCCCTGCGGCAATCTGACAGTGGACCACAGCGATTATTTGGAGCTGCTGCGCAAGCTGCGCGGCCTGGAGGGCGTCAAAAAGGTATTTGTGCGCTCCGGTATCCGCTTTGACTATCTGATGGCAGATGAGGACGACAGCTTTTTCCGGGAACTGGTGGAACATCATGTCAGCGGTCAGCTGAAGGTGGCGCCGGAGCATATCTCCGACGCGGTGCTGCGGCGGATGGGAAAGCCGGAAAACGCCGTGTACGAGCGATTTGTGGATAAATATAAGAAGCTGAACAAAGAGCTGGGCAAGAACCAGTTTCTGGTGCCTTATCTGATGTCCTCCCATCCGGGTTCCACCCTGAAGGAGGCCATTGAGCTGGCGGAGTATCTGCGGGATCTGGGCTATATGCCGGAACAGGTGCAGGATTTTTACCCAACCCCCTCCACCGTATCCACGGTAATGTACTATACGGGATTGGACCCCAGAGCGCCGCAGCCCACCCCCGTATATGTGTGCCGAAATCCCCATGAAAAAGCCATGCAGCGTGCGCTGATCCAATACCGCAATCCCAAGAATTATGATCTGGTGCATGAGGCGTTGACACGGGCGGGGCGAACGGATCTGATCGGTTATGACAAAAAGTGTCTGATTCGCCCGCGACGAACGGAGGCTCCCGGAAAAGCCGCCGTTAGGCCCGCAAGGAAAAAGAAGACCATTCGCAATATACATAAAAAAAGTCAATAGAAGAGGGGAATTTGTGATGCAAATACAGTATATTAAACAACCTACAGAATATTTGTGCGGACAGGCGTGCGTAGCAATGTTGGCAAATGTTTCTGTAGACGAGGTAATAAAGGTTATACAAAATGACAAGGGGACGGGAAAAAAGGAACTTGCGCGCGCGTTGGAGCATTTTGGCATTGCCTGCGCAAAAACAATGACGAAAGCAGACAATAATACCACGCTTCCTGATACTTGCATATTGAAGGTTTTGCTTCCCAAATATGGTCACTGGGTTTTGTATCATAAAGGAAAGTATTATGATCCGGAATTCGGGCTGCTCGATGAATTGTATCCCAAGGAGAGAATACAGTCATATTGGGAAATCTATATTTGAGAACGCTTTTCTGAAAGAGAAAAATAATAAGAGAAAAACAATAGAGCAGAAAGGAAATAGTTGATATGTCTAAAAATATTGTGATCATTACAGGCGCCTCTTCCGGCATCGGCATGGAGTTTGCTTTGCAGATTGATGCCCATCTGCGCAAGACAGATGAAATATGGCTGATTGCCAGAGACAGGCAGAAATTAAAAACACTGGCGGGGCAGATGCGCAACAACATCCGAGTGTTGTCCATGGATATAACCGTGCCAGCCCAGATCGACCGGCTCAGGGATATGCTGCGGGAGCAGCGCTGCCATATTAGAATGTTGATAAACAGCGCCGGATACGGTATGATCGGAGATGTGGCGGAGCTTAAGCTGGCGGAACAGACTGGCATGATCCGGCTCAACTGCGAGGCGCTCACTGCCGTTACCCGCTGCTGTCTACCATATATGAGCAAAGGGGCGCGTATCATCCAGATGGCCTCCAGCGCCTCTTTTGTGGCTCAGCCGGGGTTTGCGGTCTATGCCGCCACCAAAGCCTATGTGGACAGTTTCTCATTGGCGCTGCGGGAAGAATTGAAAGGACGGGAAATCTATGTGACCAGCGTGTGTCCCGGACCGGTGGATACCCCGTTTTTTGACATCGCGGAGCGGCACGGAAGTACTCTGTCCGTTAAAAAGCTTACGCTGGTGTCCCCGGAGCGCGTGGCGAGTCAGGCGCTGAGAGACTCCTGTCAAAAACGTCCCCGCTCCGTGTGCAGTCTGCCCATACAGGCCTTTGAAATTCTGTGCAAGGTTCTGCCTCACACCTTTATCACATCTGTAATCAGAACCCTGAAGGGCTGAGGAAAGGAACAAACGAATGCATAAAAAGAACGGTTTTTTTCGTCTGTTTTCGGCAGAAAGCTACAAGGGGAGCAGAGATTATATCCGCACCCAGAGGACATATGAGATTCTTCGTACCGTGTTATACTTCGGAATTTCACTCAGTCTGTTTGCGGCGGGCTATATCGCCACGGGAAATAAGCTGAATCTGCTGACGGTGGCGGCGGTACTGGGTTGTCTGCCCGCCAGCAAGAGCGCGGTGAATATGATTATGTTTCTGCGCTGCCGGGGGCTTTCTCAGGAGGACGCCGCTCAAATTGCGTCCTGCCAGGGGGAGCTGACCTGTCTGTACGATATGATGTTCACCTCCTATTCCAAGACTTTTGCGGTGGGGCATATGGCTGTCATGGGCAATACGGTCTGCGGCTACAGCGAAGACAAGAATTTTCCTGAGAAGGAATTTCAGGCCCATCTGGAGCCGCTTCTGCGGGCGGACGGTCACAAAAGCGTCTCCGTCAAGATTTTTACCGACCTGGATAAATATAAGCTGCGGCTTGCTCAGATGCAGCAGCTAGACGCAGAGCAAGGTAACACGGAGAGCATTGTCCAGACTCTGAAATCCGTGGTGCTGTAGTGAATTTAAAAAGGAAACAGGGCAAATGGTGACATTACTGATTGAGGGCAACCATGCGGGACAGCGTCTGGACAAGTTTCTTGGAAAATATCTGTCTGGGGCGTCGGCTGGATTCTGCTACAAGATGCTGCGAAAAAAAAATATCATACTGAATGACAAGCGGGCGGAGGGACGCGAGCTTTTGCAGCCTGGTGACAGAGTGACTCTGTGGCTGGCGGACGAGACGATTTTGAAATTCGGCGGATATCTGCCAGGCCGGGAGGGAAACGAAAGTCTGCCTTTGGAGACGTACCGCAAGGCCTATGAACAGCTACAGGGCATATCGGTGCTCTATGAGGATGACCATGTGCTGATTCTGGACAAGCCTGCGGGAATTCTGACCCAGCAGGCCAGGGCCGGGGATATGAGCCTCAATGAGTGGATGATCGGTTATCTGCTGGAGACAAATGCCCTGGACGTCTCGGAATTGCGGCTGTTTAAGCCCTCGGTCTGCAACCGGCTGGACCGCAATACCGGCGGCCTGGTGCTGTGCGGCAAATCCCTGCCTGGCAGCCAGGCGCTGAGCGAACTGATACGCAGCCGGGCGGTACGGAAATTCTACCGCGCCCTCTGCGCAGGTACATTTATCTCCGGGGACGCTGCGGAAATCCAGGGATTTTTGCAGAAGAATCCCCGCACCAACCGAGTGACAGTAAGTTTTCAGGGGCCGGGAGACTATATCCGCACCCTTTACCGCCCGCTGGCACAGTACCGCGTCTCCAGCGTACCCGGTGATGGAAAGGACTTGCTGTTTTCAGAGCTGGAGGTGGAACTGATCACCGGAAAGACCCATCAGATACGGGCGCACTTAGCGGCAGAGGGACATCCTCTGGTGGGGGACGGCAAATATGGAGACGCCCGGATTAATCAGCTTTTCCGGCAAAGATTTCATCTGCAAAGACAGTTGCTTCAGGCTTGCTGCCTGGAATTCCCGGCATTGGAGGGAACTCTGGCGCCGCTTGGCGGCAGGAGCATAGAGGCGCCGCTGCCCGCGGACTACGAATCTGTTCTGGCGGGACTGGAACGCGTTTAAGACGGGAGATACACTTATGGCAACATGGAATTCAAGGGGACTTAGAGGCTCCACTCTGGAGGATATGGTCAACCGCACCAACGAGCGCTATGCGGAGGGAGGACTGGCGCTGATCCAGAAGATTCCCACCCCCATCACGCCCATCAAGATGGACCAGCAGACCCGGCATATCACTCTGGCCTACTTCGAGCAGAAGAGTACAGTGGACTATATCGGGGCCGTTCAGGGCATTCCAGTCTGTTTTGACGCCAAGGAGTGCGCGGTGGACACTTTCTCCCTGCAAAATATTCACGAACATCAGGTGCTGTTCATGGAGCGCTTTGAGCGGCAGGGAGGCGTGGCTTTCTTTCTGATTTACTATACCCACAAGGATCAGTTGTACTACCTGCCCTTTGCTGATCTGCAGCGCTTTTGGAAACGGGCCAGGGAGGGAGGCCGCAAAAGCTTTCGCTATGAGGAGCTGGACGAGCATTTTTTCCTGCCCAAAAAGCATGGGATACTGGTGCCCTATCTGGACATGCTGCAGTTGGATTTGGATCGGCGGGAGAGAGCGGAAACTTAGGGGTTGACAGATATAGAGGTTTTGGGTATACTACAAGAAGTTTAATTCTTTTGCGTGCTACCCAATTAGCACTGTAAAGTGGTAAAGCGAATTTGCAGAAAATCCTATTTAGAGACATGCAATGAGAGGTTACAGACATATGAGCAAGAGACTGCTGCACACGCCCGAGGGCGTGAGGGATATTTATGGAAAAGAGTATGCGGGAAAACTGTATGTGGAGCAAAAGCTCCACGATACCATAACAGGTTATGGCTATGAGGATATTCAGACGCCCACCTTTGAGTACTTTGATGTATTCTCCAAAGAGATCGGCACCACGCCCTCTAAAGAGCTGTATAAGTTCTTTGACAAGGAGGGCAATACACTGGTACTGAGGCCTGATTTCACACCCTCCATCGCCCGCTGTGCCGCCAAGTATTTTATGGAGACTAAGGAGCCTATCCGGTTTTGCTATCTGGGCAATACCTTCACCAACACCTCCAATCTGCAGGGCAAATTAAAGGAGGTCACGCAGATCGGCGCGGAGCTGGTGGGGGAGGACAGTGTGGAGGCGGACGCGGAGATGATCAGCCTGGTTATCGAGGCATTGAAAAACACGGGTCTTGAGCAGTTCCAGATCAGCGTGGGACAGGTGGAGTACTTTAAGGGAATATGTCAGGAGGCGGGGCTGGACGCAGAGACAGAGGAACAGCTCAGGGAGTACATCTCCGGGAAAAATTATTTTGCGGCACAGGAACTGCTGGAACAGCGCCAGGTTCCCGAACCCTACCGCAGCACGCTGCTGAAAGCGGCGGATTTGTTCGGCTCTATAGGCTCTCTGAAAGCGGCTCGGGAGTCCGTACATAATAGTCGTTCTCTGGCTGCCATCCAGCGTCTTGAGTCCATATACGAAATTTTAAAGCTCTACGGGGTGGAGGAATATGTGTCTTTTGACCTGGGAATGCTCAGCAAGTATCACTACTACACCGGAATTATTTTTAAGGCATTCACCTACGGCGTGGGGGCGCCCATCGCCAAGGGAGGACGTTATGACACACTGCTGCGGCAGTTCGGTAAGGACGCCCCGGCCATAGGCTTTGCCATGGTCATCGACGATGTACTGGAGGCGGCTCAGTACCAGGGAGCGCCACTGCCCCAGGGAATGGAGAAAAGGGTGCTGACCTACACCCTGGAGGACTATGCGCAGAAACTCAGCGAGGCCAGAGAGAGCCGCAGGCAGGGGATACCCACGCTGCTGGTTCGGAGACAGTGATTTTGGATTCACGCAATACCACGGGCAAGGCTTACGGTATGCAGATAGAGGTAATTATGAGTGATGAGAGATATTTAACATTTGCATTGGGCAAGGGACGTCTTGCCAGCAAAACGCTGGAACTGTTGGAGCAGATTGGCATCACCTGTGAGGAGATGAAGGACAAAAGCTCCCGAAAGCTGATTTTTGTCAACGAGGAGATGCGGCTGCGGTTTTTCCTGGCGAAAGGCCCGGATGTGCCTACCTATGTGGAGTACGGCGCCGCCGATATCGGCGTTGTAGGACGGGATACCATCCTGGAGGAGAACCGCAATGTCTATGAGGTGCTGGACCTGGGGTTCGGCAAATGCCGCATGTGTGTCTGCGGTCCCCGGGAGAGTGAGGAGTTACTTAGACACCACGAGAGAATCCGTGTGGCCAGCAAGTACCCCAACATCGCCAGGGAGTATTTTTATAATAAGAAACATCAGACCGTGGATATCATAAAGCTCAATGGCTCTGTGGAGCTGGGACCTCTGGTGCAGTTGTCAGACGTGATCGTGGATATTGTGGAGACCGGAGGCACGCTGCGGGAGAATGGACTGGAGGTTCTGGAAGAAATCTGTCCTCTGTCAGCCCGTATGATCGTGAACCCGGTGAGCATGCAGATGGAGACAGAGCGCATCAAGAACCTGATCTACAGGATGCGGGAGCAGCTTTCTTAACGCGGAACTTAAAACAGCAGATTCCCGGAAAGCGCACTGATGGATATCAGGACGCTTTGGCGGCCGGATATTCATCACCAGGTGTGCGCTTGAAGGGAATATGCGGAACTTAAATAGGAGGAAGTATTATGAGAATCGTAGAATTGACGGAGAGCACCCGTATAAATGTGCTGAATGATTTACTGAAGAGAAGTCCCAACAACTACTCCGAGTATGAGGAGACGGTGAACGAGATTCTGGCGGCTGTGAAAAGCGGCGGCGACAAGGCCCTGTTTGCGTACACACTGAAATTTGACAACTATCAGCTAACTTCGGAAAACATCCGTGTTACGCCGGAGGAAATCAGGGAGGCATACGCCCAGATGGACCCGAAACTGGTGGAGGTCATACGGAAATCGGCGGAAAACATCCGCGCTTTTCACGAAAAGCAGCTGCGCAACAGTTGGTTTGACGCAAAAGAAGACGGCACCATACTGGGGATGCGGATTACACCTATAGGACGAGTAGGGGTGTATGTACCCGGCGGCAAAGCGGCCTATCCCTCCAGCGTGCTGATGAACGTGGTGCCCGCCAGAGTGGCGGGAGTAAAGGATATTATCATGACTACTCCGCCCGGCGCAGACGGAAAAGTGAATCCCGGCACGCTGGTAGCAGCGGATATCGCAGGTGTGGGGACTATCTACAAGGCTGGCGGAGCGCAGGCCATCGCTGCCATGGCCTACGGAACGGAGTCCGTTCCCAAGGTGGATAAGATCACCGGCCCCGGCAATATCTTTGTGGCTCTGGCCAAAAAGGCAGTGTACGGCTATGTGAGCATTGATTCTATCGCCGGGCCCAGTGAGATTCTGGTACTGGCGGACGAGACCGCCAATCCCCGGTATGTGGCGGCGGATTTACTAAGTCAGGCGGAGCATGATGAGTTGGCCAGCGCCATACTGATCACCACATCTCCAGAGCTGGCCAATCAGGTGTCCGCGGAGGTGGACGGATTTGTGAGACAACTGTCCCGCCGGGAGATTATGGAAAAATCCCTGGACAATTACGGATATATCCTGCTGGCAGAGAACATGGAGGACGCCATTGCCGCCGCCAACGACATTGCCTCCGAGCATCTGGAGATTCTGACCAGAAATCCCTTTGATACCATGACTCGGATCAAAAACGCCGGAGCCATCTTCCTGGGAGAGTACAGCTCGGAGCCGCTGGGAGATTATTTTGCGGGCCCTAACCACATTTTGCCCACCAACGGCACAGCCAAGTTCTTTTCACCTGTCAATGTGGATGACTTTGTGAAAAAGACCAGCATTATTTCTTATTCCAGAGAGGCGCTGCAGGCAGTACATCAGGACATTGAGCTGTTTGCCGAGAGCGAGGGACTGACCGCTCATGCCAACAGCATACGAGTGCGGTTTGAGGAGTGATTGAAAGATATGGGCAGAAAAGAGGTAAATATGGAACGGAGCAGCAAGGTAATTCGCAGTACAAAGGAGACGGAGATTGAGATTGAACTGAATCTGGACGGCAGCGGCAGGTCGGATATACATACCGGTATCGGCTTTCTGGATCACATGCTGGAGGGTTTTGCCAGACATGGTTTTTTTGATCTGACATGTAAGGTCAAGGGAGATTTGGAGGTGGACGGTCATCACACGGTAGAGGATACCGGGATTGTGCTGGGACAGGCGATTCGACAGGCACTGGGGGACAAAGCGGGAATTGCCCGCTACGGCTATTTTATTTTACCCATGGACGAGACGCTGGCGCTGTGCGCAGTGGACCTGTGCGACAGACCCTGTCTGCAGTTCGACTGTGCGTTTACCGCGCAGCGGGTGGGCGAGCTGGACACGGAGCTGGTCAGAGAATTTTTCTATGCCGTTTCCTACAGCGCGGGAATGAATCTGCATCTGCGGATGCTGCAGCCCGGCAACAACCACCATATGATTGAGTCCATGTTCAAGGCCTTCGCCAAGGCCCTGGACCAGGCCACCGCACCTGAACCGCGTCTCACTGGAGTGCTGAGTACCAAGGGAACGCTGTAGGAGGAACCGGAACATGCAGATGAAATATGACAATCCCAATCATGGAACGAATCAGCCCGCCGTTCTCGCCTGGGAGGATTTAAAAAAGGATTCTCAGGGACTGGTGCCCGTGATCATACAGGATGCGGAGAATGGGGAAGTGCTGATGATGGCCTATATGAATGAACAGGCCTACGATGACACGCTCCGCACGGGTATGATGCACTACTACAGCCGCAGCCGCAGGCAGCAGTGGCTGAAGGGGGAGACCAGCGGCCACTATCAGTATGTGCTGTCTCTGACAGCGGATTGTGACAGGGATACGCTGCTGGCAAAGATAGATCAGGTAGGTGCGGCCTGTCACACCGGCTCGCGCAGCTGCTTTTTCCAGAAAATTGTGGAGAGGAACCGGGAGGAAAGCCTTAAGCGGGAAAAATAGTGTTAGGCTCCTGGCCTTGCTCATAAGATGAATTATAATAAACAGAATTTCTGATGAAAAGGCGGGAGCGACTATGAGCGATTTCTCCACACAGCAAAAGCTGCAGCTGACAAGACAGGTCAGGGAGCGGTACCAACAGGACAGGCAGGACCTGGGAGCGCGGGAACAACTGCTCTACGGCAGAACTCTCAGCTACTTTGAGGAAGAGCCGGATATGCTCTACGGCGATACAATGGATTACCGCAGCCCGGGAAACGGAGCGGGAAAGAGCGGCACGCTGGGGCTGCGGATTTTGCTGGCGGCCATACTGGTGTGTCTGTTGGCTCTGGCCGACCGCAGGGGAGATACCCTGTTTGGACTGACCGGCGGACAGATACTGGAGTATCTCCAATACGACTGTATCCCCGGTCCATGACGGGGTGGAGACAGGAAAGGAACTAGACCAATGACGACAGAGAAACTTGCTTTGTCAGATGATATTCTGATGAAAATAGAAAAGCCTGCCAGGTATATCGGCAATGAGGTAAACGCGGTGGTAAAGGACAAGTCCCGGGTGGAGGTGCGCTTTGCCATGTGCTTTCCTGATGTGTACGAAATCGGCATGTCCCACCTGGGAATCCAGATTCTGTACGACATGTTCAACAGTTGGGAGGACGTGTGGTGCGAGCGGGTCTATTCCCCCTGGGTGGATTTGGACGCGATCATGAGACAACAGAATATCCCCCTGTTTTGCCTGGAATCCCAGGAGCCGGTGAAGGATATGGATTTTCTGGGTATTACTATACAGTATGAAATGTGCTACACCAATATTTTGCAGGTGCTGGACCTCTCCGGGATACCGCTTTGGGCGGCGCAGCGGGGAGAGGACTGTCCCATCGTCATCGGCGGTGGCCCCTGTGTCTACAATCCGGAGCCTATTGCGGATTTTTTTGACTTGTTCTATATCGGGGAGGGGGAGACAAGGTACCGCAGTCTGCTGGACCTCTACAAATCCTGCAAAAAGGAAGGCTGCGGACGGGTGGAATTCCTGCGCCGGGCAGCAAAACTGCCGGGAATATATGTCCCCCGGTTCTATCAGGTGACTTATCACGAGGATGGCACGATTGAAAGCTTTGAGCCCACGGAGGAGGGAATTCCCCGGACTGTGTTGAAAGAGGTGGAGATGCAGGTGTCGGACACCTATTATCCCACAAAGCCGGTGGTGCCCTACATGAAAGTGACACAGGATCGGGTAGTGCTGGAGATTCAGCGGGGATGCATCCGGGGCTGCCGTTTCTGCCAGGCAGGGCAGCTGTATCGGCCGGTGCGGGAGCGGGATGTGGAGATGCTGAAAAAGTATGCTCTGGAAATGTTGAAAAACACCGGGCATGAGGAGATTTCTCTGAGTTCCCTAAGTTCCAGCGACTACAGCCGCCTGCCGGAGTTGATCGACTTTCTGATAGAGGAGTGCACTGCAAAAAAAGTCAATATTTCTCTTCCGTCCCTGCGAATTGACGCCTTCTCCCTGGATGTGATGAGCAAGATTCAGGACGTCCGCAAATCCTCCCTGACTTTTGCGCCGGAGGCGGGCAGCCAGAGACTGCGTGATGTGATCAACAAGGGACTGACCCAGGAGGATATTCTGAAAGGCTGCACCATGGCCTTTAGGGGGGGCTGGACCCGGGTGAAACTTTATTTTATGCTGGGACTGCCCACGGAGACTCAGGAGGATATGCGGGGGATTGCGGAGCTGTCCAATCAGATTGCCGCCGCCTTTTTTGAGGAGGTGCCCAAGCAGGCTCGTACAAATGGCAAGGTACAGATCGTCACCAGCACTTCCTTTTTTGTGCCCAAGCCCTTTACCCCGTTTCAATGGGCCAGTCAGTGTACCCGGGAGGAGTTCATTGAGAAAGCTTATTTTACCAGAAAATGTATCTCTGAACAGCTGAACCAGAAAAGCATCAAATACAATTACCACGAGGCGGATACCAGCGTCTGGGAAGGAGTGCTGGCCCGGGGGGACAGACGTCTGTCTCAGGTGATTCTGGGCGTATATCAGAAGGGCTGCTTTTATGACGCCTGGAGCGAGTACTTCAAAAATGACGTCTGGGAGGAGACCATGGTCCAGTGCGGCCTGACCACAGAGTTTTACTCCCACAGGGAGAGAGGGTTGGACGAGATATTCCCCTGGGATTTCATCGACTGCGGCGTGACCAAGGAATTCCTGAAACGGGAGTGGCTGAAGGCGCAAAATGGACAGGTTTCGGAGAATTGCCGGGTGAAATGTCAGGGCTGCGGCGTGACGCGGTTCGGCGGCGGTATATGCTTTGAACCCAGGGACGGGATGGAACAGGGGGGAGAGAGCAGTTTATGAAAGTGCGTGTAAAGTTTCGCAAGTACGGACCGGTCCGCTTTATCGGGCATTTGGACGTCATGCGTTTTTTTCAAAAATGTATTCGCAGGGCAGAGATTGATGTGGCTTATACCACAGGATACAGTCCCCACCAGATCATGACATTTGCGGCGCCTTTGGGGGTGGGACTGACCAGCGATGGGGAATACATGGACATTGAGTGCAACAGTGTCACCGATTCCCAGGATATGCTGGAGCGTTTCAATCGCGCCAGTGTGCCGGGGATCGAAATTGTGAGCGTAGTGCTGCTGCCGGAACATTCCGGCAACGCCATGGCCAGTGTGGCGGCTGCCGCCTACACAGTCCGTTTTCGGGAAGGCCGGGAGCCGTCCTTTCCCTATCTGGAAAGGCTTGAGGAGTTTTATGCTCTGCCGGAGATTCTGATTACCAAGGAAACCAAGAAAAATACTCTGACTGTGGACATTAGACCGGGCATCTATGAGCTGCGGGCGGATGAGGAAACCAGGGCAATCCTTATGATGGTGGACGCCTCCAGCGGCGGCAATATCAAGCCGTCTCAGGTGATGACGGCCTATGCCGCCTGGCAGGGGGAGGAACTTCTTGAGAATGCCTTCACTGTCCACCGCCGGGATACCTATATGAATCTGGCGGCGGAGGGGGCCCCTCTCAGATTGGCGCCTATGGATGCAGTGGGCAGTCTGATCACAAAGCCAATGGTGGATGAAGAGCGGATCCGGATTGCCGAGGAGGCCCGCCGCCGCAAGGAAGAGACTGTAGCAGAGAATCAGAGAATTCGCCGCGAGGCCATGGCCGCCATGGAAGCGGAGCGTCAGGAGTGGCTGGCTGGAGGAAATGCCGATTAAGGCAGTGCCGCAGACAAAAGCAGGCAACATACGGGAGACAAAAATGAGCAGAGACATAGTACAGAATAGAGCCCGGTCTGACAGGGAGCAACAATGCACAGCGGGGGGAAGACTGCTGATAACGTCCTGTCCTCCGGGAATCGCCCGAAATGAGCCGGAATCCGGACTGCTGGTGGCGGCGCTGATCAAACAGGAGCGGCTGATGGCGGCGCAGACTTTCTCCGCGCTCCGCCAGAGCCGCATCGGCGCGGTATATCTGGGAAAAGTGAAGAAAATTGCCAAGAATCTGAACGCCTGCTTTGTGGAGATAGCGGACAGGGAACAATGTTTTTTGCGCATGAGCGAGTTGGAGAAGGCGGCTCCGTTTCTGACAGGCAGAGCCTACGACGGTAGACTGCTGGAGGGAGATGAACTGTTTGTGCAACTGGAACAGGAGGCAATCAAGACCAAGCCGGCGATGGTAACCACGCGCATCACCCTACAGGGAGAGTATTTTGTGCTTGCCGCCGGGTCTGGCAGGCTGGGAATTTCCAAAAAGCTGGATTCGTCCAGACATAAGCTTCTCAAAAGACTGCTGGAGGACTGGCAGATCACAGATGAAAATGGAACACCGGCCCAGGAGGAGGGAGTACCGCCCTTTGGGCTGGTGGTACGAACCCAGGCCGGACAGTTTTCGGAGCAGGAAGGGTATGGCGAGAACGTTCTGCGCCGAGAATACGAGGAACTGCGCCGCCGTTTTACGACTCTTTTTCGGCAGGGAAGATACCGCACCTGTTATAGCTGTGTATTGGAGGCAGGCACAGCGCTGGAGGAGACGTTTCGTTCCTTTCTGCCCGGCGAATATGAGGAGACAGTGACTGATCTGCCCCAGGTGTACGAGGAATTGCTGCGGCTGCAGCAAAACGGACGATTTTCGCTGGACACAAAGGGCTTGCGCTTATACCAGGAGCCTGCTTTTTCTCTGGACAAGCTTTATGGGTTAGAAACAAAATTAAGGGAGGCCCTGAACAGAACGGTATGGCTGAAATCCGGCGCCAATCTGGTAATTGAGCAGACGGAAAGTTTGACAGCTATCGATGTGAACACCGGAAAATGCACAAAGCTCACCGGAGACAGAACTTTGGAAAGCACCATACGGCTGGTGAATCTGGAGGCGGCCCGGGAGGTAGTCCGCCAAATGCGTCTGCGCAACCTCTCCGGCATCATTATTGTGGATTTCATCAATCTTGCCTCCCCGGATCAGGAGGAGGAATTGCTGCAAGAGCTGCGGGAGCTGGCCAAGGAGGACCCTGTGACGGTACAGGTGGTGGATATGACGCCGCTGGGACTGGTGGAAATCACCCGCAGGAAAATATTTCCCTCGTTGAGGGAACAGTTGGGACTGACAGGAGTTGTGTGAATATGAAACTTTTGAAAATGGAAAAGATAGGGGACGGCAGATTTTTAAAAAATTATCAACTAACTTATCTGAACAAGGCGGGCCGGGAAAAGAAATATGAGATAGTCAGCCGCCGGGAACTGTCCTCTCCGGAGGAACTGGGACAGAAACCCAGCGGAGTGTCCATCGTGGCGGTCTGTCAGGGGAAAATGCTGCTGCTGCATGAATTCCGTATGGGTGTCAATCGAAGCGTATACAATTTATGCGCAGGCATGCTGGAGGAAGGAGAGTCCGTGGAAGACTGCATTCAGCGTGAACTGTATGAGGAGACGGGACTTTCTGTCAAAAAGATTCGGGATATACTGCCTGCGTCCTTTGCAGCCGTTGCATTTTCTGATGTCACCACCTATATAGCCATCGTGGAGGCGGAGGGAGAGATGCATGATCACACTTCAGAGAATGAGCAGATTGATTCCCGTTTTTATACCCGGGAAGAGGTGAGGGAGTTGATACAGACGGAGCAGTTCAGCTCCAGAGCGCAGCTGGCGGCGTACTTTTTTGCGGAAGGCGCACTGGTGTAAGAAGAACTTCTAATTGCTCACGCCGGAGGGCGTTTCGCAAAGAAGTTCTAATCTTACACCTGAAAGAATGCCACTTTGTGTCATTCTTTCCTGCGTGCAATCCAGGAAACTGATTGCCTGCGCCGGAAGGCGTTTCGCAAAGAAGTTCCAGTATCCAGTGTAATAAACAGAGAAGGGAAACGGCGATGAAAATTTTTGCGTATTGTCTGCGGGAATTTGATGAAAAGCCTATGTTTGACCGGCTGGCCGGGGAATTCGGCGCCGGGTACGGTTACAGCACGGACTATCCCTGTCCGGACAATGTATTTCTGGCCAAGGGATATGACGCTGTCAGTTGTACGCCCTGCAATATGGGCGCGGATATGCTGCAGCGGTTTTATGATGTGGGAGTGCGGTATGTGGCAACCCGGTCCATCGGCTTTGACCACATTGATCTGGATAAGGCGAGAGAACTGGGCATGGGAGTTTGCCGGGTCAGTTATGAGCCGGAGACGGTGGCGGACTATGCCATCATGCTGATGCTTATGTGCTGCCGCAACATGCCCCATATCCTGAACCGCTCTCTGGTGCAGGATTACAGCCTTAAGGGAAAGATGGGGAAGGATATCAGCGACTGCACTGTTGGAGTGGTGGGAGCGGGTCAGATCGGCAGTACCGTGCTCCGGCATCTCAGCGGCTTTGGCTGTAAACTGCTGGCATATGACCCTTACCGGAATTTCGGGGCAGAGGGCCTGGCGCAGTATGTGCCTCTGGAGGAGCTTTACGCGCAGAGCGATATCATAACTCTACACACCCCGGCCACGGCGGAAAACTACCATATGATTGATGCCAGCGCATTAGAACAAATGAAAAGCGGCGTGATCCTGATTAACACGGCCAGAGGCACGTTGGTGGACACAGAAGCGCTGATACAGGCGCTGGAGTCCGGCAAGGTAGGACATGCGGCGCTGGACGTGCTGGAGGCTGAGTCCGGTCTGTACTATGCCAACCGCATGGGAGATGTGATAGGAAACAGACAGATGGCGATTCTGCGCTCTTTTCCCAATGTGATTCTGTCTCCTCACACGGCTTTTTACACTGAGAAAGTGGTTTGGAACATGGCATATAAGACTTTTCAAGGAGTAATGGACATGATGCGGCAGGCGGAGAATCCACTGATTATTTTACAGGGGGAAAAGCAACGGCAATGAATATTCACATTACAGAGCAGTTGACGGATACGCAGCTCAAGGAGTTAAAAAGATTGTACCGACTGGCTTTTCCGGCCAGCGAGCGAAAACCCTTCTGGCTGATCAGAAAGAAGGAGCGGGAGGGAGTCACCGAGATACTGGGGTTGGTGGACGAGGAGAACCGATTGGTGGGAGAGATCATCACCATCGCGTGGCAGGATTTGCTGCTGGTTGATTATTTTGCCATTGCGGAGAATATCAGGGGGCAGGGCTATGGTACCCGCGCGCTGGAGCTTTTGCGGGAGCGCTACAGGGACCGACGGATTCTGCTGGAGATTGAGACGCCGGAGATTCTCTGCGAAAATCAACAGGAGAGAGTGCGCCGCAAACAGTTCTACCGATCCAGCGGTCTTGACAGCATGGACTATCATGTGAACCTGTTTGGCGTGGAGATGGAGATTATGACGTTTCAAGGCCAGGTTAGTTTCGAGGAATACCATGGGATTTTTACTGGAGTGTACGGACGGCGATTTGCCCGCAGAGTAACGAGATGTACGGAAAGAGGAAAAGTTTGGAAAAAAGAATAGGAGAAAAGTAATATGAGAATTATTGAACCAAGTTATGAAATTTTAACAGAGATTTCCGAAGGTGGAATTAAGGAATTGCAGCACATTGAGAAGATAGGGCGTGTATGTTACAAGTCCGAAGATAAGATTACAGATGATGGAGAATCAGCTAAGAAGTTTGTAAAAATGCTGATTGACAGAGGACACGAGGCAATGATTGAACATTCATCTTTGTCAGTAAAGTTTACAGTAGATCGTGGAGTATCACATGAACTTGTAAGACATAGAATTGCTTCATTTGCACAGGAAAGTACAAGGTATTGTAATTATTCAAAGGATAAGTTTGATAATGGTATTACATTTATTAAGCCATTTTTCTTTGAAGAAGGAACAAAAAAATATGATGACTGGATAAATGCAATGATTTGGGCGGAACATTATTATCTTGAACTTTTAAGTAAAGGTGCAACACCACAAGAGGCACGTTCTGTATTGCCGAATAGTACAAAGACAGAAATTACCATTACTGCAAATTATCGTGAGTGGCGTAATTTCTTTAAACTGAGAACAGCCAAGGCAGCGCATCCGCAGATGCGCAGGTAACAAGACCATTGCTCAAAGAATTGAAAGAAAAATTACCTATTATTTTTGATGATATTGAAGTGGAGGAGTAAGAATACAGATTCACGCAGTATGGCAAGCGTGGCTGGATATATGCAGAAACGAGGTATGAATGAAGAAGAAACCAATATTCAATGTATTTCTGAAGGTGTTCCTTCCCCTTCTTATAGCGCTGACAATCCTGATACTGCCGCTCACATATCTGATGTTTTGGTTGGACTGCAATGATGTGTCCGCGGCCGACAAGAAAGTGTGTGACAGCGGTACCTTGGACTATGTTATGATACTGCAGGGACAGGAGGACGGCGCATATTATGATGTATATGAAATTACGGACCGCCGTCCTGCAATGATCGTGTTTCGCGTGTCAGAAGAAGAGATGGGGGAGATTCCTCATATGGAACCCAGTTATTATCCTGTAGCCTACTGGAACGGTTCCTATCAAACACTGGATTTCTCTCAGGGATATGACATTTTGGCGGACTTCTACCGAAATGGGGACGTACGGTTGTTAGAAATGACCCATGTGAAAGTATATGATTTTTCCGCTTACAAGGGACATACGGAGTGGATGGGAAGAGGACCGATTATCGGGGTGTTCCTTATGTGGGTGTTAGAGCTGATGGCAGGAGGATTTCTCATTATCCTGGATTTAGCAGCTGGATTGATTATTGCGGGAATAAATAACAGCAGGGAGAAAAATTAGTAAGGCCATTTTATAGTAAAGATACTCCGTTTTTTGTAAAAGACAGGAACCGGAATGTTTCATTTATGTGGCTGAAACTTTTATATTACATGATGTAACGAAAAATTGCGAATATGTAACACAAATGTGGTGGAAAAAAAAGAAAGTTATAGTATATTATTTTATAAAGCAAGAGGAGAGGGCAAGTGAAAGCTAATGGAATTTGGCGATAAGTTAATCGAGCAAAGGAAAATGAGAGGATTTTCACAGGAACAATTAGCTGATAAATTAGGGGTTTCCAGACAGGCTATTTCCCGTTGGGAAGCGGGAAGTGCATTACCGGATGTTAATAATTTAAAGAAGATAAGTGAGATATTTGAAATTTCTATAGATTACTTACTGAACGATAGCTGTGTGCCGCCTAAAAACGATATCAAAGGTTCAAACAAACTGAATAAAAAAAGAAACCTGTATAAAATATCGTTGTTCTTAGTGCTATTTGGCATTATAGGGCTTTGTACACTCATTATATTATCAAGTCAAATACCAGCCATAGAAATGAAACCATATGTACTGTCTGACGAAGTTCAAATCGGTACAAACCAAAGGGAAACAGACCAAATTTTGTATATTCAAAAAGAAGTATATTCTTTTTTCCCTTTTTTAAGTTATTACAATTTAACAATTATTGCGACAGGATTGATTATGATGATGGCAGGAGGAATAATGATACTGATTTATATTAGGAAAATAAATTAAAAAATTTGTATATTTTGCTTTATAAAATTGTGGAAAGGTGGAAAAGATGAAAAGAACGGGATGCATTGCTTTATTATTTTTTGTATTTATGGTAGCACTTGGGGCGCATATGAATGTAGCTGCAAGTGAGACGAATGCGGCAGAGGAACAAGTTCTCACAGCGGGTATTTATGAGGGAGAACAGCTTCAAGCAGTAGCTGAAATATTAGGATACGAAATGGTGACCGAGGACGGTTACGTTTTGGAAAGTATTTCGGTAACCATACAAACCACTGAAACTGAAATATCCACAGATATGTTCGAGTCAAGAGCAATAGGCGATCATATTGGGGATGTGCAAAAGGTATCATCAGATGTGTACTTTCCGGATAATCCTATTGCCAGTAACTGGTATGATGGACCGCTTACCAAGTTGAGTAAAACATATTCAAGAACCGTTTCTGCCACATACAATTGTTCGGTAGAAGTCAGCGCAGATGTTCTTAATGCTGGATTGTCATTTGACGTTACTGGTAGTACGACAGAATCAACAACATGGGAGAGACCTGCTATTACCAGTTCACAGAAAATCAATGTGAAAGAATATGGTATATATGACAGGTATGCATTCACATTGTACAATATATGGGGGAATCAGAAGGGCACCGGTAATGCGTACAAACCCATGGGGCTGTATGTAACACAGGCGACATACTCTAAGTAAGTGATCAAAAGCAAAATATACAGATTGTTTCATGGGACTATTTTATTCGTTACTGAATTTGAATAGTCCCATTTTATGACAGGTACAAGAAGAATTCCTAATTTCTTAAAAATATTTCCTGAAAGATATAGACAAAAATGAAAAATGGTACTATAATTTCATGTGATTGCTGATGAAATCACAATCACAAAAATGATGAGGAAAGAGGAGAAAGAGTGTTATGAAAATCGGTAAAAAATTAATCGCGTGTGTTGCAGTGATGATGATGGCATGTATGATGCTCACAGCCTGCGGTACCGGAACTGGAGCCCCCGTAAACAAGGTTGTCAGCGCGGAGGACGGTTATGCGGAGGGAGAGATCGGAACCACTTTCAGGACTGTGTTTTTTGATTACAGCGTTGATTCTGTGGAATATCCTTCTGAGTACGAAGGACTTACTCCCAGTGACGGCATGCAGTTTCTGGATGTTGTGATCAGCATCAAGAATACTTTCGGCGATGAACTGCCCATGTTCAACAGCGACTTCCAGATTCAGTGGCATGACCTGGGCAACGGTGATGACGACTATGACTATGGTCTGGAGGTAGAGGATTCCAGCACCATTATGCCTGTTTCTTATGGCCTGCCTGCCGGAGAGCGCTGCACCTATCATATTCTCTACGAGGTGCCTGCGGCCGCCAAAGAGTTCTCAGTGTCTTACCTGGAACTTTTCAATGATGATTCCGAGGGAGATCTGTTCTTTACATACTTTAGCAAGTAAGTAATATAGAGAAAAAGACAATATTGCGGAGGAGTGCAGCCTTTACAGGTTGTATTCCTCTTTTTTTGAAAAAAATGACATAATTTCGGGTATTGTGGAACCCTCACAATTGATGTATAATAGATAATATTGTTGAAAGAAAACTGTGGAGGAAAAGTACATGTATATTACTTGTTTGGATTTAGAAGGCGTCTTAGTGCCGGAGATATGGATTGCGTTTGCGCAGGCCAGCGGCATTCCCGAGCTGAAGAGAACCACCCGGGATGAGCCGGATTATGAGAAACTAATGAAGTGGCGGCTGGGGATTCTGAAAGAACATAAGCTGGGTTTAAAAGAGATACAGGAGACCATTGCAAAGATTGATCCTATGCCCGGTGCGAAAGAATTTCTGGATGAGTTGCGATCCATGACGCAGGTAATCATCATCAGCGACACCTTTACACAGTTTGCCAGTCCACTGATGCAAAAGCTGGGATGGCCCACTATATTCTGCAATTCTTTGGAAGTGGCGGAGAACGGAGAGATTACCGGTTTCAAAATGCGGATTGCGGATTCCAAGCTGGCCACTGTCAAGGCCCTGCAGTCAATCGGATATGACACTATTGCCAGTGGTGACAGCTACAATGACCTGGGCATGATAAAAGCGAGCAAGGCGGGATTTTTGTTCAAAAGTACGGATAAAATCAAAGCGGATAATCCGGAGCTGCCCGCATATGAGACCTATGAGGAGCTTATGGCTGCGATCAGACAGGCCATGGCATAACAATAAGCAGTATGATAATAAGTTAAGAGGTGTTTGAAGACATGAGCATAAATCCGATGGCGTTGTTGGGATTGAAAAGCGATTTTGATAAATTTAAGAACAACCATCCAAAATTTCTGCAATTTGCGAAAGCGCTGACCCAGGCCGGTATACAGGAAGGCACCGTTCTGGAATGCAAGGTAGTTACCGCAGACGGTCAGGAATTACAGACCAACATAAAAATTACAGCGGATGACCTGGAGCTATATGAAAAGCTAAAAAATCTGCGCCAGGAAATGTGATGAAAACAGTTAAAGCCCTTGATTAATTCATTTGGTCAAGGGCTTTGCTTTTTTCGTATATGCGGAGAGTGGTTCAAGGAAATGCACAACTATGCGCAAAAGCCAACTTTAACGAATAGTTGACATAGGATTTAAGGTATGCTATGATATTGATATGGCCTCTAAGTTTGTCTACGCCAAGTCATCCGAGTCCAATATGATGGTAAAGGGGCCGTCATTTAGCAGAGATACTTTCATGTCAGCTCCGAAACTGCCGTGCTGGACTTTGCCCGGAACGGAAGGTAGCTGGCGTTGGCATTCAGTGACAATATATTGATATAGATTCTCAGCCAGGTCAGGAGCGCCTGCGTTGATAAAGGAGGGACGGTTGCCCTTGCGGCAGTCCGCATATAAGGTAAATTGTGATACCAAAAGCAAACTGCCGTCCACATCCTCCAGAGACAGATTGGTTTTACCATTTTGGTCCTCAAATATTCGCAGCCCCAATAGTTTCCGGATCATTTTATCCGCTGTGGCCTGGGTATCTGTCTGGCTCACACCGATTAATACCAGAAAACCTTTTCCTATAGAGCCGATGATCTGCTGGTCAACGGTCACGCTGGCCTCAGTTACTCTCTGTATGACAAAACGCATGATACTCTTACTGCTCCTCTTCCACTGTAATCAATTCTCCGGGGGGTTCTCTTTGGAAACACTGTTTGCCGCAGGGGTGGCTCCATCCGTCTGATGAGGTGTTGTATGCAGCTCGGCAAAGGCGCTCTGCGCCACCGCATTGGCGTCGTCCCATCGTACAGGCACTCTTCTCTTCCACTCTTCCGCATTGCTGATAAATCTCATGCCGGAAATCAGTTCCTTTTCCTGTTCCTCGTGGACTTCCTGTTTCTTCTCCTTCTTTTCCTGATTCCGGGCCTTGATAACCTTGCGGCGCTCCAGATTGTCCATGGTGTGGATTCCCGCCTCATCGACGCATTCTATATTCTCGTATATAGCGCTCTTTATGGGCATATTCCGCTTGATCAGAGCGGAATTTACATGAGATCTCACCGCCGCGTAGATAATCGCAAAAATAGGCACGCCCACAATCATACCCAGCACATCGAACAGGCCGCCAAACAGGGTAATGGCGAATATTACCCAGAAACCAGACAGCCCCGTGGAATCTCCCAGAATCTTAGGGCCGATCAAATTGCCATCCACCTGCTGAAGAATCACAACAAAAATGACAAAATAGATGCAGTTCAGCGGGTGCATCGGGTCCACTACCAGAATCAATATAGCGCTGGGAATCGCTCCCAGAAAAGGACCAAAGAAAGGAATAATGTTCGTGACTCCAATGATTACACTGATCAGGGCCGCGTAGGGAGTCTGCAGCAAAGTGGTTCCGATCAGGCACAACATACCGATAATCAGCGAATCCAGAATCTTGCCGCTGATAAATCCTATAAAGGTGTTGTGAGCGAATCGGAAATTGTTGATAATCACATTAGCGGAATCAGCGGAATAACAGGCGTAAATCAGTTTTTTAGCCTGTACGGCAAATTTTTCCTTACTGCCCAGGATATAGATCGAGATAATGAAACCAATAACAAAGTTCCACAGAGTCTTAAAAATCCCAAGCACGCTTAAGGACACGGTTTTGATCAGCTCACTGGACTTGGTTAGAACAGTCTCATTCAAAAAGCGCTCCAACTCCACAGAATAACGGTTAATCAAACCTATGGCATAGTCCTTAATATCCGGATTATCAGCCAGCAGTTGGTTCATCCATGTGGTAAAGTTGGTCATATAAGTATCAAAATTTGACACAATGTTCTGGATGCTGGGAACAATCTGCGATACCAGCATACTCACCAAAAGATGGATGATCAAATAGAATAAGAGAGCTGTAATCAGAACACCCAGCATACGGGTTCTTTTATGGCTCTTAGGTCCCTCCTTTAACTTGAGAACTTTTCTGAGGGGATATAATATTTTCTGTTCTATACTGTTCAGAATGGGAGTCAACAGATAGGCCATTATAAAACCGAACACCACCGGCATCATAATCCCTACGATGGTACCAAACGCCGTTTTGATATTGGACGAATGGAACAGCAAATAGTAAAACATGATGCCGCCCATGATTACCAACAGCGCGGTCAGCCCCCACTTGATATATTGATTTTTCCACCTGATTTTCATGCTTTTATTATAACCTCTTTCCCGGCCTATTATAAATGGCTCAAATTCACTACTACTAATAATACACTGATTCAAGGCATATAACAAGAGATTTTATTGAAAAATTCCAGAAAAGCATTGTTTCCACCCGCAAAAAAAGGTAAAATGATTTTAAATTATTCTGCGGGAATGGTCTTAGAATGGCCGCAGCGGAACTTAAAATCGGAGGAACGCGCTCATGAAATTGCAACAGGTATTAAGCTATGTCCGTCGTGCTATCGACGATTATCATATGATCGACGAGGGCGATAAAATTGCGGTGGGAATTTCTGGCGGCAAGGACTCCCTGACACTGCTCTACGCATTGCACGGCCTAATGAGATTCTATCCCAAGTCCTTTTCAATCCATGCGGTGACTGTGGACCTGGGCTTTGAGAATCTAAAGCTGGACAAGATTCAGAATCTATGTAAAGCTCTTAATGTGGAATATAATATTGTGAAAACTGACATTGCCCAAGTGGTCTTTGAACAGCGCAAGGAAGACAATCCCTGCGCTTTATGCGCCAAGATGCGCAAGGGCGCGCTGAACAATGCCATAAGGGCGGCTGGGTGCAACAAAGTAGCCTATGCGCACCACAAGGACGATGTGGTAGAGACCATGCTGCTGTCCCTGATCTACGAGGGCCGCTTTCACACGTTTGCTCCCGTGACCTATCTGGACCGCACGGAACTGACGGTGATTCGCCCCCTGATGTACATGAATGAGGCGGATGTGGTAGGCTTTGTCAACAAGTACGATGTTCCGGTGGTGAAAAGCCCCTGTCCTGCGGACGGCAACACCAAGCGGGAATATGTAAAAAATCTGCTCCGCCAGTTGAATCTGGAGAATCCCGGCGTAAAAGAGCGCATGTTTACGGCCATACAAAATGGCAATCTGAAAGGATGGGGTGAATATTTTGGCAAATAACAATTCTGTCACCAGCTACCATGAGGAACAAAAAATGCAGAACATCCAGAAAATGCGGGCTGTTCTGGAAGAACTGCCACCCTTCTGCAAGGAGTTCTTCCGTGGAATCGAACAATATACCTCCGCCCGGACCCGGCTGGCCTACGCGTATGATCTGCGAATGTTCTTTGAATTCCTGCATGAGAAAAACAGCGCCTGCGCCAAACTGGCTATCTCCGATATTCCCCTGGAGTATCTGGACTTACTGCACCGTCAGGATATCGAGGAATATCTGGAATACATGTCCCTGTATCAGAAAGACGGAAAAAATGTTATCAATGAAGAGCGGGGAAAAAGTCGGAAACTGGCTTCCCTGAGAAGCTTTTACAACTATTTCTTCGAGAATGAAAAAATCGAAAAAAATCCGGCTGCGCTGGTGCCCCTGCCCAAGCAGCACGAAAAGGAAATCATCCGTTTGGAGCCAAATGAGGTTGCCATTCTGCTGGACCAGGTGGAGGACGGCACCAAACTCACTAAGAAGGAACTGGAATACCACAAAAAGACGAAACTGCGCGATGTGGCGCTGATCACATTGCTGCTGGGCACAGGAATCCGTGTGTCCGAATGCGTGGGGCTGGATATTCAGGACGTGGATTTTGACGTGTATGGAATCCGAATTTTGAGAAAGGGCGGAAAAGAGGCAATCATCTATTTTGGTGAGGAAGTGGGCACTGCCCTGCTTGACTATCTGGAACAGCGTGAACACATGATTCCGGCCCAGGGACACGAGAACGCTCTGTTTCTCTCCCTGCAAAACCGACGCATGGCTGTGCGCTCTGTGGAAAATCTGGTAAAAAAATACGCCTCTCGCGTCACCACACTGAAAAAAATCACCCCTCACAAGCTGCGCAGCACCTACGGAACGGCGCTGTATCAAGAGACAGGGGATATCTATCTGGTGGCGGATGTGTTAGGACACAGCGACGTCAACACCACCCGAAAGCACTATGCGGCCCAGGAGGACGAGCGAAGACGCAGGGCTGCCAACGCAGTGCGGCTAAGGGAATGAATGCGCTACTTTACAAACTCCGTGGAATAATACGGTATAATCAGATAGTTCCCGGCGCAGATATCCTCTCTGGTCAGATGGTTCATATTCATGACTTCCGTGATATACTGCTCCTGGCTGACATAGTGTTCGCGGTCCGCATACCTGTCTGCCAGGCTCCACAGGGTATCTCCTGGCTCTATCTGAACGCTGGTGTAATATTTATAGGAGACGTCCTCAAGCTCCGTGTTGGCATGGGTCAGCATAGCGTGATAAGAAAGGGCAAAAAACACCACCAGCACAACGGCAATGCCTGTCAGTATAAACATACGGCGAATCTCCTTCTGCCTTCTAAGTTTCCGCTGATAATTTCTCAGGTCCCTCTCTCGAATATATGTAGTCTGGCTCATCTCCCAATCCTCCTGTATATCAATATCGAAATCTTGTTCGGAACATTTGTTCTTTTTTCTGTATTATAGCGAACGTACATTCTTTTGTCAAGCCATAAATCGAACATATTTTTGGAATATATGTTTGCTTTCTGGAGCTTTCTATGCTATAATTAGAAAAAGCAACCGATCATAACGATTGAGAAACGGAGGACCAGGCAGATGGGCTATGGTAAGATAACTGTCAAACAGCAGGAAATTTTGGATTATATTAAGGATGAGATTCTGAAGAGGGGATATCCGCCCACTGTCAGGGAAATCTGTGAGACGGTGAATTTAAAGTCCACTTCCTCCGTCCACTCCCACCTGGAGACTCTGGAGAAGAACGGCTATATTCGCCGCGACCCCACCAAGCCCAGAGCCATTGAGATATGTGACGACAGTTTCCAGATGGTGCGCACTGAGATGGTAAGCATCCCTGTGGTGGGACAGGTGGCGGCGGGACAGCCGATTCTGGCCCAGGAGAATATTGAGGAATATTTTCCCGTACCGGCGGATGTGGTGCCCAGAGGAGAATCTTTTATTTTAAAGGTCAAGGGAGATTCCATGGTCAATGCAGGTATTTTCAGCGGAGACCGCATTTTTGTCAACTGCTGTGACACCGCCTCCAACGGTGATATGGTGGTGGCGCTGGTGGAGGATTCCGCCACAGTCAAAACTTTTTATAAGGAGGACGGACATATCCGCCTGCAGCCTGAGAACGATACCATGGATCCAATTATTGTTGATGATTGCCAAATTTTGGGAAAAGTGTTCGGGGTTTTTCGTTTTTATCGTTAATAATGTATATTCCTCTGATACAGGGACACAATAGAATATGGGATTTGGTATCCTGTCGTTGTGACTATATGGAATGGAGGAAATCATATGGGAAACAAATACTTGGACGGCACAGCTTTGACCATTGCGATTATCGGTGCCCTTAACTGGGGATTGATCGGCCTGTTCCGGTTTGACCTGGTGGCCTTTATCTTTGGTGACATGTCTTGGTTATCCAGAATTGTCTATGTGCTTGTAGGACTTTGTGGATTATACCTGATTACCTTTTATATGCATCTTGGGAAGGGCCGCGGGGATGCGTCGTAATTTCCGTGAGCAATGTGTCGGGCCGGGAGGCCGACCTGCGGGAGTTGTTGTACTTGCAGCAGGGCGCTGCGTGTATGTGCCGCAGTGCTGAAAAAAACAGTGGTTACTCTTACATTGTAAGAATATCCACTGTTTTTCTGTTTTACAGGTCTTCCTTTGAAACCTGTTTTCCGTCGCGCCAAATGCGTTCCAGATCATACAGCAGGCGGTTTTCCTTGTCAAACACATGCACGATCACATCGCCGAAATCCATCAGAATCCAGTTGGCTGAATCGTACCCCTCCACCTGCTTTTTAGGATGGCCCGCACGGCCGAGTTTCTCCTCCACATTGTCGCTCAGCGCCTGTATCTGGCTGCGGTTGCTGCCGCCGGCAATGATAAAATAATCTGCTATGACGGAAAGTTCACTGATATCAATGATTTTGATATCCTCTGCCTTTTTGTCCTCCAGTGCCTCGATGGCAAGTCTGGCGATTTCCTTGGATGTATTCATGTTATTCTCCTCCGTTTTTGTAGTAGCAATAAGTCTCCTGTGTCGTCTGATCTATCACAGAATCACCGCTCTTTAAATAGTTCAGCGTGTCCTCTAAAATCATTAGCACTGCCCTGTCCAGATCGGCAAACGCCATCTTGCGTATTTGCTCCAGACGCGGGGCCTGCTTGCGCCCCGGTTCCATATAGTCGGCCACAAAGACAATCTTCTCCAGCGGCGACATGCCGGGACGGCCGGTGGTGTGGCTGCGGATGGCATTCAAAATATCACGGTCTGTCACATGATATTTTTTCTCGGCCAGATAGCTCCCCACCTTGGCGTGAAGCAGGGAGGGTTTTTGTCGTTCTTCTCCACTGACCTGCATGTGCTGCTTTTCACAGATATCCAACAGCTTTTCGTCCGGCAGACATTTGGCGCAGTCGTGGAGCATCCCCGCAACCAGTGCATGGTCCACGTTTTCCCCGTGACAGGCCGCCAGATTGGCCGCTGTGTAGGCCATGCTCAGGGTATGCTCATAGCGTTTGTTGTCCTGTATTTTGGACATTTCTTTTCTTAGTTTGCTCAGTTCACTTGCTTTCAATGCCTTGCGTCCTCTTGGTAATATCCCTTATACTCTATATAGTCTCTCACAGAATCGGGCACCAGATATCGAATGCTCCGGCCTTCTCGCCGCCGGCGGCGAATATCCGTGGAGGATATCTCTATATTGGGAAAAGCCGTCAGTTGAATCTCCGCGCCGTACTTCTGCGTCAGCTCCCGTTGTTTTTGCTCCAGCAGCTCCATAGGCATGCCACCGCGGGACGCCGCCAGCAAAATACATCGTTTGAAAATTTCTTCCGGATGATACCAGTTTTCTATGGAAAAAAGGCAGTCCGCTCCCACAATAAAATATAATTTTGCCTGGGGATACAGAGTATGCAGCGCGTCCAGCGTCTCGCAGGTGTAGGTATCTCCGCCCCGTTCTACCTCCATGTCCAGACTGCAAAAGCATTCTCTGTCTGAAATCGCAAGCCTCGTCATGGCCAGTCTCTCCTCTCCGGGCAACAGTTCGCTCCGGTCCTTCAGATAGGAATTGCCTGTGGGAATGAAAGCCACACCGTCAAGCTCCGCTTCCTCCATAGCCCATTGCCCCAGCAGCAGATGGCCTATATGTATGGGATTGAAAGTGCCTCCCATAATGCCTATTTTTTTCCAGCCAGCTATATCTGACATGCCGCAAGTACCTCCCATTTCTAACCTTTAGGGCAGTTGAATCTTTGGGTTATCCCGATCGGGCTTATACAGTACAATCTTTTTCCCGATTACCTGCACTACCTGAGAGTGGGTGCGGTCCGCTATCATCTCCGCAATCTCCCTGGGATCATCCAGGCAGTTTTTCAGCACCGCTACCTTGATCAGTTCTCTGGTGTTAAAGGCCTCGCCGATGGCCTGCGTCACCTGCGGCGTCAGGCTGGATTTGCCCACCTGAAAAATGGGGTCCAGATTACTGGCAAGACTTTTTAAATAAGCTCTCTGTTTACTTGTCATTCTATCTCTCCTCTCAGCCCGCAGGCGTTCTCTGGGCTGTAACTAATAGTCTATTTATAATAGTCGAAGGACAACCCATACATCCTGACTGTGTCCCCCTCCTGAATTCCCAGTTGTTCCAATTCCTCCAGGATTCCGTTGTCCCGCAGGAAATTCTGGAAAAAGGTAAAGCCCTTCTCGCTCTCCAGATTGGTGTAGCCCAGCATCTTCTCAATGCGGGGACCTTCCACCACATACTCGTCCTCCTCCTGGTCATAGACAACCGTGTAAGGCATATCCCTGTCGGACACTCTCTCCTCCTCCGGGAAATATTCCTGGGCAAAAACGGTAGGTTCCTGATCCAGCCCGTCCAGCATCTCCCGCACATGGTACAGCAGCTCCTTCAGTCCCTGTCCGCTGATGGCGGATATGGGATACACGGGGATTCCCTTTGGCTCAAATTCCGCCTTCAGGGCCGCTAGGGGATCGTTTTCCTCCATAGAGTATATGGCGTCAATTTTGTTGGCTGCAATAACCTGGGGACGCTTGGAGATATCCGCGTTGTAGCTTGCAAGCTCTTTGTTGATGGCATAGATATCCTCTATGGGGTCCCGCCCCTCCGTTCCCGCCGCGTCTACAATGTGAATGATGACCTTGGTGCGTTCGATATGCCGCAGGAACTCATGCCCCAGTCCTGCGCCCTCGGAAGCGCCCTCGATCAGACCGGGAATATCCGCAATGACAAAGCCCTTGGAATCCTCCAGGTCAACCACTCCCAGATTAGGGCTCAAAGTGGTAAAATGGTAGTTGGCAATCTTTGGCTGAGCGTTGGTCACCCGGGATAAAAGAGTGGATTTTCCAACATTGGGAAATCCCACCAGTCCCACGTCCGCGATGACTTTAAGCTCCAGCAGCAGCATCAGCTCCTGGGCCGGCTGTCCTGGCTGGGCATATTTGGGGGCCTGCATAGTGCTGGTTGCATAGTGCTGGTTGCCGTTGCCGCCTCTTCCGCCTTTCAACAGAACAACCTCTCTGGTATCGCCGGACATATCCGCAATGACCTTGCCAGTCTCCGCCTCTTTGATGACAGTTCCCGAAGGCACCTTCAGCACGACGTTCTGACCGTTTTTGCCGTGACAGTTCCTTTTGCCGCCGGTCTCCCCGTCCTCTGCTCTGTATTTGCGCACATGGCGATAGTCCGCCAGCGTGTTCATTCCCTCATCCACCCGGAAAATCACATCTCCGCCATGGCCGCCGTCTCCGCCGTCCGGGCCGCCGTTGGGCACATATTTTTCTCTGCGGAACGATACATGACCGTCTCCGCCTTTTCCGCTTTTAACATATATTGTTGCTCTGTCTGCAAACATCCGGCTTACCTCTACTTTTAAAGAAACAAAAGGCTTCAAACAAAAGGATATGTTTGAAGCCTCACATGACTATGTCCGATACTCAGCATTACTGCTCGACAGGATATACAGAAGCCTGCTTCTTATCCCTGCCCTTTCTCTCGAATCTCAGAACGCCGTCAACCAATGCAAACAATGTGTCATCGCCGCCGATTCCCACATTGACACCGGGATGAATCTTGGTACCACGCTGTCTGTACAGAATGTTACCCGCCTTTACGAACTGTCCGTCAGCTCTCTTCGCGCCCAGTCTCTTGGACTCGGAATCTCTGCCGTTCTTGGTAGAACCAACTCCCTTTTTATGAGCGAAGAATTGAAGGTTCATATGCAACATGACTTACACCTCCTCAAACTTTACTGTAAGATACTTTTCTCCATATGTTTTGGCGAGCTGTTGCAGGCCAAACACCATAGAATCCATCAGAAAGACGGATTTTTCCTGCAGGTCACTCTCCATGACGCACCTGATGAACCCCGTCTCCTCATTGGAGGATACCTGCAAGGCCTCTCCGGCCAACTCCTCCAAAGAATTGATGGTATTGATCACCAGTACGGATATGGATGCGCACAGAATATCCGGCTTGCCGCGCCTTGCATAGTCCGCATGTCCCATGCATGTAAATCCCGCGTACCGCTGTGCCTTCGTCCTGCTAATTACTACTGTCGTCATAATCTTCCACTTACATTAAGCATTAATCTTGTCGATCTTAACCTGTGTGTATGCTTGTCTATGACCGTTTTTCTTGTGGTAACCGGTTTTTCTCTTGTACTTGTATACAATAACCTTCTTACCTCTACCCTGCTCCATAACGGTAGCTGCTACAGTGGCGTTAGCCACATCAGCGCCAACCTTGAGAGTAGCGTCACTTACTGCGATTACCTGGTCAAAAGTAACAGTAGCACCGGCCTCTGCGTCGAGTTTCTCAACCTTGATCACATCTCCCTCAGAAACTTTGTACTGCTTTCCACCTGTTGCAATAATTGCGTACATAAGGCACCTCCTATTCATGAACTCCAGCATGAAATACTTTTGTTCTTACTCGCTAACTTTGGTGGTGCCGTAAAAAACGACACACTTCTACCTAGTTATGCGGCATACTGGATTATCTTAGCATGAGGTGCCTTATTTGTCAAGCAAAATTTTGCCCTTATTTATATCCCCTTATTTATATTACTTTTCAAGTTGTCCATAATTCCACAGCCGCCTCATAGTCTGGCAAATTTTCATATTTGTTTTTGACCCAGGCAACAGGAAATTTTATTTCTTGTATTGTGTTTTCTAATAAACGAAACGAAAAACCCGAGTAGTCTTCTAACATTTGAACATCGTACTGTACAAACCGGCTTTCGTCATATTGGGGAGGCGGCACAATCACATTATGAAAGCCCTGCCTTTGTGAATACTTACGCGCTTGGTCAAGTTTTTCATCGTCATTCGGGTCATATGCCCCTATCGCAATACTATACCCATTAAATGTCCCTGAGACAGCTTCCGTATGTTCATCACTGCCTCCAAAACGCAATTCATTTCCTGTTAAGCATATCTTGTATATGTGTCCTAACACCAAATCACTGGCTTGTATGCAGAGCAGATAATTAGTATCTGTATTTAAAATTTCCTCGTCCTCTGTTCCGCGAAACAGACGCCAATCCGGGTGATATGGATTTTGTTTAACAGAAAATACGCACCTTTTTTCAGCCTCATCTGTAATCGTAATTTCACCACAAGGCGTTGGAAGGGAATTGATATGTCGATATATCCAAGACATTTATTTCTTTCTTGCCTCGAAATCTTCGATATACTGGACGATCAACCTGACCGTGCCCTCCACGCCCAGCACACTGCTGTTGATACACAGGTCATAGCTGTCCGCACGCCCCCACTTCTTGGAGGAATAGTAATTGTAATAGCTCTGGCGCTGCTTATCCTTCTTGATGATCATATCCCGGGCCTTGCCCTCCGGCAGATCATATTTCTGCATGATGCGTTTGACCTTGGTGTCCTCGTCCCCATAGATAAAGAGGTGGATACAGTTCTCATAGTCCGCCAGGGCATAGTCCGCGCAGCGGCCTACAATCACACAGCCTCCCTCGTCCGCAATTTTCTTGATCGTGTCAAACTGCGCCAGAAACACCTTATGGCTGATGGGCATATCCACAAAGGAAGATGCATTGTAGCCAAAGGAATAGGTGTCCATCACCAGATTGTACAAGAAGGAATTGGTGGGGCGCTCGTCATGATTCTGAATCATCTCCTCACAGAAACCACTCTCCTGGGCTGCTCTGCTGAGTAGCTCCTTGTCGTAACATTTGATGCCGAAATATTCCGCTACCTTCTCTCCGATCTCCCGTCCCGCAGAGCCAAACTGACGTCCAATGGTAATCACAGTATTCATACACATAACCCTCTTTCCCAATAGAGTATAAATGATTCACATTTATCTGTACTTATTATACAACAAATTTGACTTTAAAACAATAAATTATTGCAAAATATCCAACAAATGTGTGAAATATTCCGGCAGTGGGGCCTCTATCTCCAAATATTCTCCAGTGGATGGGTGGAGAAAGCCGATGGTCATGGCATGAAGGGTCTGACCCTGCAGGGAAAAAGGACATTTTCTCCCCGGAGCATACACCTCATCTCCCAGCAGAGGATGACCGATACTGGCCATATGTACCCGAATCTGATGAGTGCGGCCTGTCTCCAGCTCGCATTCTATGTAGGTGTATTCCCGAAAGCGCCGCAGCACCCGGTAATGAGTCACGGCATGCTTGCCGTTTTTTTCATTGACGGCCATTCTTTTTCGGTCCGTAGGATGACGGCCTATGGGTTTGTCCACAGTGCCCTCCTGCTCAGTAATCACGCCGTAGCATATGGCCCGGTACCGCCGGGTGACAGAATGCTCCTTGAGCTGGGCGGCAATACTGCTGTGAGCCTTGTCATTTTTACAGACAATCAGTGAGCCGGTGGTGTCCCTGTCAATTCGGTGGACAATGCCGGGGCGCAGAACGCCGTTGATACCGGACAGCTCGTCGCCGCAGTGGAACATCACACCGTTGACCAGAGTGCCGCTGTAATGCCCTGCCGCGGGATGTACCACCATTTTCTTGGGCTTGTTCACCACCAGCAAGTCTCTGTCCTCGTATAGAATATCCAGCGGAATATCCTCCGGGCATATCTCCGGCTCCTGGGAATCGGGCAGCGTAAAACGCACCTCATCATCGGACTGCACAGAATAGCTGCTCTTGACAGGTCTGTCATTTACCAGTACCTGTCCCTCCTTAATCAGTCTCTGAATATAGCTGCGGGAGAGAGAATCCAGCAGCATTGCCATGCATCTGTCGATTCGCTCTCCCTCATATTCTTCTGTAATCTGAAAACAAAACTCATCCATATGACTCCCCCTGGGCTGGACAAAGTGAAAGCGTCACATCTCACGATACCGGTTCTGCTTAAAGTTCAGAAATTCCAGGTCCTTCTCCTTAAGAACAAACAGGAACATGATAAACAGTCCGATGGTGGCGCAGACCACATAGATGTCCGCCACGTTGAATATGGGATAATTAATCAGGACAAAGGATATAAAGTCCACTACATAATCCAGGCGCAGCCGATCCAGCATATTACCCAATCCTCCGGAGATAATAAACACCATCAGCACATGTACCACCTGAAACTTGCGGGTAATCGGCATTTTCAACAGAAAAAAGAGAAGTACCAGCATGAAAATAACGCCCACAAACAATATGAACACCTTCTGATTCTGTAGCATGCCAAAGGCCATGCCGTGATTCTCCAGATATTGCAGCTCCAGCACTCCGTCGATCAGGGAGTAGGCGGACCGGCCCTTCAGGCGGCTGATGGCCAGCCCCTTGGTAAACTGGTCAAACCATACCAGCAGGACGCCCAGCAGTAAATCTATAGACAACATTATGGCTTTCTTTTTGTTCACATTCATACCCTCACATATCGTCAGTCAAATACTCCGCCGCAGGCAACGGGAATCAATCTTCCATCTCATCGAAACGGATTTCCCGAATCGCCGCCAGTATCTCTTCATCTGACACCGTGGTGTCGATGACCGCCTTGCCAATCCGCTCCAGCAGAATAAAATGAATGGTTCCCGCATGAGCCTTTTTGTCGGATTTTGTCAGGCGCAGCACCTCCTCAGGATCGATGTCCTCCACCGTAATAGGCAGATAAAAGGGCACAAACATATCCCGGATTTCATAGTACTCCTCCATGGGGATCATATCTCTCTTCCAGGAGATGTAGGCGGCCGCCACGGCACCCAGAGCCACACATTCCCCGTGGAACAGTTGGAAATTGCGGGCCTTCTCGATGGCGTGGCCGATGGTATGACCGTAGTTAAGCAGCGCCCTGTCACCCTGCTCTGTAGGGTCTTTCTCCACCACCTGTTTTTTCACAGTGCAGCTTCTCAGAATCATCTCCTCCAGCACATCCATATCCTTCTCGCATATCTCATACATCTGGTCGATAAGCCAGGTATAGAATTTGGCGTCCTTGATAAGGCCATGTTTCATGACCTCGGCAAAGCCGGAAAAATACTGGCGGTCCTCCAGCGTGTGCAGCGTCTGCATATTCATATAGACCAGCCGGGGCATTTTGAACGCGCCAACCATGTTCTTGTAACCGTCAAAATCCACCCCTGTCTTGCCGCCAATGCTGCTGTCGCACTGGGCCAGCAGTGTGGTGGGCACTTGTATATAATCCACGCCCCGCAGATAAGTGGCGGCGGTGTACCCCGTCATATCGCCGATCACGCCGCCACCCAGCGCCACCAGCAGGTCTCTGCGTCCATAGCCCTCCTGAATCAGGAAGGTGTATATATCTCTGACGCTGTCCAGTGTCTTGTGTTCCTCCCCTGCGGGCAGAGTATAGATATCCACCTTTCCCGAGAGCTTGTCAAGCTCCGCTTTCAAAGCCTGGGCATGCAGGTCTCTCACATTGGAATCTGTGACAATGCAGACTTTTTTATCCGGGGAGACAAAGGGTGCAAACTCCTGGGTTACGTCCGCAAAATCTCTGGTGATATAAATATCGTAACAGGGCTTATTCTGATAGAGTATCGGCAGTCTCTGCGCCATAGGGCATTTCCTCGCTTTCCATTATTTTCACTAAAAAACTGTCCAGCAGCGAACCGCTGAACAGTTATAGACATTCCTATAAATCCGTATTCAGGGGAGAGTCAAAAGAGCCTCCGAAAATATCCTGAAAATCGCCGGATATATCCACGCTGGCCGGTGTAATGATGAAGATATAATGAGAGATTTTCTGCAGATTGCCGGATATGGCAAAACACGAGCCAGAGGTAAAGTCAATAATCCTCTGGGCAATGTCCACATCCAGTCCCTCCAGATTCAGAACCACGGTGCGATTGGCCAGCAGTGTCTCCGTAATCTCCCGGGCGTCCTCGATGGTAGTGGGTTTGATCACGCAGACCTCCATACCGTTGCCGCCCGAAATCTTGCGGGTGGCGGGCTGACGCATCTGCGTTACCTTTCCAGGCGAAACTTTTCGCACCGGTTTCTCGTCCAGCATATCGTCATTGTCCTTCACCACACCCATTTTCTTGGGAGCAGGGGTATCCTCCATGTCATCATCATAGTAATCGTCGTCATAGTAGCCGTCATCGTCCTCATTCAGCTTCATGTAATTCAGAAACTTGTCCATTACACCCATTCTATTGTTCTCCTTTATCAAAATTTTCGGTGCTGTGAACGCTCCGCAAGTCACACGGTCCTGTCACCGAAAATACCGGTGCCTACCCGTACATAGGTAGCACCTTCCTCAACAGCCACCTGATAATCTCCAGTCATTCCCATGGATAACACATTCATATTAACATTATCAATGTTTTTCCGCTCAATGTCAACAGCTAATTGCTTTAAGCTTTCAAAAATTCTGCGGTTTTCCTCCGGGTCCTGCACATAAGGGGCCACTGTCATGAGTCCCTGTATATGAACGGAGGGCAACAGAGCGATATCCTGCACCAGCTGCAGCGTATCCGCCAGGCCGCCGCCGAACTTGCTCTCCTCTCCGGCCACATTGACTTCCACCAGGATATTGACCTGGGCCTGTTTCTTCTCCGCCTCTTTCTGAATCTCCTGGGCCAGCCGCAGGGAATCTACGCTGTGTATCAAATATACCTTGCTTATTAGATATTTTACCTTGTTGCGCTGCAAGTGACCAATCATGTGCCATCGGATATCTCCCGGCAACATATCATATTTGTCCACCAGCTCCTGGACCTTATTCTCCCCGAAGTCCCGTACCCCCGCCTCGTAGGCCTCCTGCAGCATGGATACCGGTTTAGTCTTGCTTACAGCTATCAGTTCCACCTCATCGGCGCTCCGGCCAGACCGCAGGCAGGCCTCCTCTATCTTTTGTCTGGTCTGTGACAAATTCTCGCGAATCATACTTTTACCTCTTTTTTATTTAATAGATAAACTGCGCGTCGTCCACGGAGGCCGCATTCAGTACAATATAGTCATACACGTTCAGACCATATCTGGTGTTGGACTTCACAATCGCGTATTCCTCATTTTGATATAGAATGTTGATTTGTCTGAAATCCGCATAGCCCTTGTTCATATTATACACTCCGGTCAGGGAGGCCCGGCGGCTGATGGTGTATTTCTCCTGACTGTCCGGCATTATGATGTTAGAGCCGAGAGACAGCGCGGCGCTGTCCAGATAATATTCCTGATTTTCCTCGTCATAATTATAAACGGAGGTCTCCAGAAATTCGCTGTAAATATTTCCCTCCTCGTTATACCGCTCCAGAATCACACCGTCCGAACCGTCTGCGCCCTTGGTCATATAGGCGCTGGGAACCAGATAAAAATCCTTTTGCACAATGGAGGAATTGGGGATTTTAAGCCCCACCTCATCGTTCAGAATCAGCTCTATATCCACATATCTGTCGGTGGCAAATGTCACCATGGAATTGTTGAAATCCAACTGCACATAGCTGGCGCCGTCGCTGCCTCTGATCAGTTTGACAGTGGCCCAGGACTCGTATTGGTTCTTCATGAAACGAATCTTGACAGTGCCTTTCTCCTGCAGCATGACTCCCATATCCTCCTCCATGGGAATCACCAGGGACCAGTTCTCGTTGGTTGCCAGCTTGTACACCGCATCCCCCTGAGTAATCAAATCCACGCTCAGGAGTTGATTTTTCTCATAATCCTTCTCCTCAAACATGTCTGCGTTTACCATTTCCGGAGTCAGCTGCTCATAGCCGTCCGTCCAGTAGGTCACAATGCCCGTGTCGGCGCTGCGGCAAAAATCCACCATATTGATCAAATCACTGCTGTTATTGATATTGCTGATGCTCTGCATCATATTGGCGTTGGCCAGACGCATGACCGTGCCCTTTAAGCTGTATTTGAAACTGTATGTATTGTCAAAATTCGTGGGGTCAAAGCTGTGGACAAAGCCACCGATCTCGCCCCGCAGCTCCGCAAGCTCCCGTTCGCTGAGGGCATTGTCTCCCATGTCCGTACTCTGCAGGTAGTCGTTCAGGCGTCCTGTCTCGTCCACTGTATAGACCAGGTCTCCGCAGGCCACCCGTTCTCCCTCCCGGGCATAATAGTTGATGTAACCAGCCTTGTCCGCAGTGACAATGCTCTCCTGCCGGATCGCAATGCCGCGGTAGGTATAATTCATGGCCAGGGAACCCTCTTTGACCTCGTAAGGAGATATGTGTTCCACCTGCAGCGACGCAAAAATGCAGTACACCACATAGACCAGAATCGCCACAAAGATAACCATGCCGATATTCAGATTCAGGGGTTTACGATATTTCCTGATATTGTTATGGGGCTGTTGTCTCTGTGCCACCAGGTATTCCTCCTATTCGGGAATATGCTGTTTCGCATTTCTATATCCCGCATATACTTAGAAAAAAGCCCCAGTTCAATGTCCGAGGCTTTTGTCTATACAGTATCCAATTCCCACTTACAAAGAAATAAGAATATTATTCTTAACCGATTCCGGCAGCTCTCCCTCGTCCTTGGAAACACTCAGGATAAAGTCCACGCCGGTAGCCTTGCTGACCTTCTCCAGCTTGGCCACTGTGTCTGTGATGTCTTGGCCTTCCAGACAGGATATCTTTAAAAAGCTGTCGAAATACATCTGCTGCAGATCGTGATCCTGAGAGATTATGCCGCTGACAAAACCGATGAACTCGCTGGCATTCTCAATCATGAACTGTGATACATCAATCAATCTAACCTTATTGTTAAGCTCATACATGTGCTTGGTACTTTTATCCAGGTATACGATATTACCCGTGATATTCTTAACTTCATTATTTACCTTATCCAACAAATGCTTTGTCTTTCCCTTGCCCTTATTTCCTACAATCAGTTGAACCATTGGTAACCCTCCTAAAGTAAATTTTTAGAACTACTGTTATTATAGTTTATATCAGAACAAAAAACAACCTTTAATTCTGTATTTCATCCAATAAATCTATCATTTTTTCATAGACCAGATCCCTGGTTTCCGCTTTCAGTATGACCGAGATATATGGGGAGCCTCCTGCGTCTCTGGAAAGCAGCATCAGACAGCTCCTGGCCGCGTTGGTAGTGCCAGTCTTGCCGCCGATCACTGTGATATTGTCAGGAGCCTTGTAATTTCCTCTCAGAAAGAGATTGGAGGTCTGAATGTTGATGGTCTTTACCGCTCCGGCGGAATCGCTGTAGGTGGCCTCATAGCTGCTCATCTGAATGATCTCGTTAAACTTCTCATACTTCAGCGCCTCGTTGAAAATCAGATACAGATCATAGGCCGTGGTGTAATGCTCCTCCTGGGTCAATCCGTGGGGATTCATAAAATGGGTGTTAGTGGCCCCCAGTTCCAGAGCCTCCTGATTCATCAATTCAATGAAGTGGTCCACGCTGCCGCCCACGTTCTCCGCAATCATCATGGCGACGTCGTTGGCGCTCTGCAAAAGCAGCACATACAGCGCCTGATTCAGCGTCATGGTGTCGCCGGGCTTTATACCGCATAAAGTGGCGCCGCTCTCGGTGATATTCACCGTGCTGGTGGCTGTCATCACCTGGTCAATGCTGCCGTACTTCAGCGCCACAAGCGCCGTCATCACCTTGGTCAGGCTGGCCGGGTGCAGCTTTTCGTGGGCATTTTTGGCATACAGTACCTGACAGTTGTTCAGGTCGAAGAGTACCGCTGCCTCCGCCTGGGTCATATCCACGGTCTCCTCATTCATCACGTTCTCTGTTACCACGCACAAATCTTCCGCAAAAGTGTGGGCCGCCTTGCTGTTCTGGCGGCTGATAACATTGAAACCGCTGACCGACGCGTCCGGACTGTAGGGCATGTCATAGGCGCCCTGTCCGCAGCCCACACAGCCCAATCCCATTATCGTAATCAGAAGAAAGCAAATTATTTTTATCCTACAGTTATTTGAACATCTCACGCCACTCAAGGTCTCCTCTGTCTAAGGACTTAATCAACAACTCCGCTGTAGCCAGATTGGTCGCCAAAGGAATATTGTGCATGTCGCACAGTTTTACCACATTGTTGACGTCCGGCTCATGGGATTTCGGAGTCAGCGGATCCCGCAGAAAGATAACCAGGTCCATCTGATTATGCTCGATCTGCGCGCCAATCTGCTGTTCGCCTCCCAGATGGCCTGCCAGAAACTTATGGATATTCAGGTTGGTCACCTCTTCAATCAGCCGCCCGGTGGTGCCGGTGGCGTACAATTCGTTTTTGTTCAGTATCCCCCGATACGCGATGCAGAAATTCTGCATCAG